>Ga0214544_1000376_pt1 | contig 78720 bp, 32 predicted proteins | sample CNSS3metaG_FD_160074 | JGI IMG/M metagenome (GOLD analysis project Ga0214544, IMG submission 160074) | Root nodule microbial communities from cowpea collected in UCLA plant growth center, Los Angeles, California, USA - CNSS3 | ecosystem: Host-associated > Plants > Roots > Nodule | place: USA...
AACAATGCAAGAAAATATCTTATTAACAATCAATTTTAGTGATAAAAAATATTAATCATTACAGTGACCAATTTATATATCAATTTACAAAATAAAAAATTATTGGATACTAAAATAGTCATAATTATAAAAAGAAAATTATAATTGGTCGTTAAATTGGTTACTAATTAATTAGAGACTAATTTAGAAACCAATTCCTTTGGTAGTACAAACTTTGGTAGCTAATGTTTAGTGACCAATTTTCTTTGGTAGTTAAAATCTTGGTAGCTAAAGTTTGGAAACCAATTTAAAGACCAATTATAATTTTTTATTTATAATAGTGACTATTTTAGTAACGAATAATTTTTATTTTGTGAATTGGTATCTAAATTGATTACTATAATGACTAACAATTTTTTGTCATTAAAATTGATTGTTAATGAGATATTTTCTTGTAATGTAAAAGGTGCACTAACTAAAGAACATGAGACAAAAAATTGAAACTTAAATAAACATGGTTTTCTATGCTAATTTATAACTAAAAATGAACTAAAACATGCTAGAGCTTTGGGGCTAAATTCTCATCACTTATAAAGTTGATTCCATTTTTTTTTTTGTGTGATACAATTACATACGAGGAAGACCTTGTTGGAAATAGAAAAGAGGAAACAAGAGGAATAAAGATAAGAAGTATGACAAAAGGAAATAAAGTAAAGAGAAGATTATGAAAAAAAATTACTTGTAGGGAAACTCAAAGAAAAGGAAATAAGAAGACATGTAGACTTATAGATTCCTTAAATTTGAGTGTATTTATTTTTTGTGATGGTTATGTAAGACCTGTGAAAATTAAATAATTAAATAAATAAATAATTAATAAATGCGGGTAGGAAGAACATTTATGGTATTTAATTCTGATTTGTATGATGTGAAAAAAGTACTAGTTCAAGTGGTTGAAAGTACTTTAATTGTGTGAGAGGACTTGGGAGGACTTGGGTTCAAGTCCATTGAGAGACTGCCACGTGTCAGGGAAGTCTCTCCATTAGGGTTTGACTGCCATGAATGGTTGCGCGAAGGTTACGGGGTTGCCGCGGTGGCGGCAGAACCGTTGAAGGGGCTGATTCCATGGCTGTTGGGGGAAAAATGGAGGTGCAGAGTCTGCTGCAGATCTGTGTTGAGGTGACGGTGGTGCTTCTGGTTCTCGCGCGAGTAATGGAGGTGTAGAAGTCCGCTGCAAATCTGTGTTGGTGAAACTGAACGGAATAGATGATGGGTTCCATGCGAGGACGTGACAAGTTTTAATTGGTTAACTTAATAAGTGGAGGATTGCCACATGACGCAATTTGGTGGACTAGAGTTTAAGTGACATTAGGGGTGCAGCTTAGTAAAAAGGAGGGGTGCAGAACAGAAATGAATTACTATTACCAAAAGGGGTTGTAAACCTGAAAACAGGGGTTGCAACTAGCTCCAGAAATGTTTTATTTTAAAAATAGATATTCCAATTGGAAAATGGGGTGTAAACATGAGAATTGGGGGTGCATTTAGTACCTGAACTATTTCTCTCCAAAATTCCTATTTTGGGACTTAATTTATGAATTAAAATATTCATTATTTACACCCTTGAGGACCTAAATTAAATTACAGTTGCATTATTAAACTCAAGAATATCTAATAATAAATTTAGCATGCAACTAAATACGATTATATTTAGCGCAAAAATAATACTAAATTCCCAAAATTTAATTCTTGAATGTGAGTCAAGGTTCGCCTCATCATAACTTCCACGCGGTTTGGAAGCGGGCAGCGCTTGACGGTACGTGTGCCCCACCAGGCGATTTTACTGCAGCAGTATTGGTGTGATTGTGTGATATATATAACTATGCAATATTTATATGTATGTGTAATATGTTAGCTCACCCTATCTGCTTGTGTTTGGCGATGATCGTGTACGCGGTACACGAGAGCAGATGTTATTGTAGGTGGATCTGGTGAGGCCTACAGACGGAGCGGGGCTAGTTTTGGGAGAAGATTTTATGAGAACTTTTATAAAGTTTTTTTATGCTTTCAAATAAATTGTAATTATAAATATTCTGGACGTTTGGATAATTGCAATCTTATTTATACTTATGAATTTTGGTTTATTATGAAAGTAATAAAAGTTTATTTTAATTTTCCCGCGTTTTGGGAATATCAGTTATAATAAATGAAGTTTTATTATTTACTTCTTTATTTTATTATTTAAATTCGTAATATCCGGTCGGGATGTTATAGGTTACGTCTGCCAAATTTTCTACAACTATTCAAGCTGGTGGTTTAATTCAATCAAAAGTAGATTGCTCATTGTTTACATATACAAAAGGCAAGTCATTTACAACTTTGTTGATTTATATCGATGATATTCTCATAACTGGTAATGACCCTATTACAATATCTAATCTTAAACAATTCATGCACAATCGTTTTCAGATAAAAGATTGGGTGTTCTTAAGTTTTTCCTAGGTATTGAGGTCTCTCATTCTAAAAAAGGTATTTCCATATCACAAAGAAAATACACTTTTGAAATCATCAAAGATGGTGGGTATCTTGGAGCTAAGCCCGTGGATTTTTCCATGAAACAAAATACAAAGCTTTCTGATGAAGAGAAATTATTAAAGGACTCGTCAATATATAGGGAAGTTGTTGGTCGATTAATTTATTTGACAATTACTCGTCCTAATATGACATATGCGGTACACATACTAAGCAGATTCATGCACGTTCTATGCAAGCCTCATATGAAAGCTGCAATGCGTGTGCAACGATATTTAAAGAATAATCCAGGTTAAGGTCTGTTTTTTCCTTCACAAAATGATCTATCTTAACAATAAGATTCAAGATGGTTCAGTTGCAACAAAATATGTACCTTCCACTGAACAACATGCCGATGTGTTCACTAAATCACTGGGAAAAGAAACTTTCTCTACCATGAAACGCAAGTTGGGAAGCGCAAGTTGAGAGTTCTTGATATTCACTCTCCAACTTGAGGGGGAGTGTTATAAATTAAATCATAAGAAAATATTTTAATTATTAAAATAGCTGAATTACAAAAACAATTTTGCACGTTTTTATAGTATTATAGGAATAATAGCGTAACTATAGGAATTATATATATTAATTATAGATACCTTCTCTTGCATGTATTTCTGTTCTTCCTTTCAATAAAATACAATACAAAATTTCTTTTATTTGTTTCCTTTATAGGTACCAAATAGATTAGTCCCTAATTAATCAGTGGCAAATTTAACGACCAATTATAATTTTTTATTCATAATAATGACTATTTTAGTAATCAATAAATTTTTATTTTGTAAATTAGTATTTAAATTTATCTCTATGTTAACTAACAATTTTTTGTTACTAAAATTAGTTATTCTTAAAGCATTGTCTTGTAGTGGGTAGTCAAACGATAATAACCAACCAAGTACTATATATATGTCTGCAACTTGTTTTTTTCCATTTTATATATCCTTTTACAAAAATGTATTTCATATCTCAACGGAATTGTTTTAATGCGAGTCGTGTTGTTGACTATATTTTCTCATGTTCGTGTTGGTTAATAACTATGGAAACTCTCATTTAACATCGGAAATTTAAATATTCATTTTTGAACATTCATAAGCTAATGACATAATTGATGGTCATCTAATTGATTTTCTTTTGTTGTTTCACATAAGCTATTGTAGGAGCAATAAATGTGGATATAAGTTTTATTATTTTTTTTCTCTATTTAATTATCCTATTTATGTTTTTTATATGAAAAATATTAATTATTTAAAGTAATTTTAACTTTATATTTCACTAGATTCAACATGAATTATCCTATTAATCTTTCTGATATGATATTTAACACAAGCTTAAAAACACTTTTACGATAATGATAAGTAAAGGGCCCAGGAACCCTTACCTCAACCCCAACACAACAATACTTGTTCTCTATTTAGGGGTGGACAAAAAATCTAAATTTTTTATCTGATCCACTTTTGCTTCCATCCAATTCATTTAAGATCAATTTTATTAAAAATTTAATCCATTTTATGTGATTTAGATTTCAATTTAATCTACATTTTATATATTTTATGGATTTAATATTCATTCTCTAAATCTAGATTTTCAAATATGGATAATCCAAAAAATTCAATCCAAATTTTCAATTTAAATTTTTAGTTGGGTTAGACTAAAGGTCGAGATGGACTAGTCCAAATTTGGCCGAATTCAACCGAGTCGGCTTTGACCGAAATTTGGCTAAATTCAGTCGAGTCGGTCCTGGCCGAATTTTGGCTAAGTCGACCCTGACCCAAATATGGTTGTATTTGCCCGAGTTAGCCACACACAAAATTTGGTTGTATTTAGCTGAGTGCCTCGATCAACGAATTCAATCGTCTTAACCTTAACCAAAATTTGACCGAGTAGGCCTTAGCCCAAATGTGGTCATATTTGGCCGAGTCGGATCTGGCCAAAATTTGGCCATATTAGGCGAAATTGACCCTGGCCGAAATTCGGCCAAAGCCAGTCAAGTTGATCCCGACCAAAATTTTACCAACTCGGATGTGACCAAATTTTATAGATAGTCGGTCGAGTTGGCCTGAACCAAAATTCGTTCAGATTTTGCCGAGTCAACCACAACTAAACTTCAACCGAATTCGACTAAGTCGGTCCCGACCAAAATTCGGCCAGCCCCGACCAGAAACTTGGTCGAGTCGGTCACGAAAGTCAGCTGAGTCCGTCTCATGCTGAAATTCGACCGAGTTGGCCCCAACAAAAATCTACCAATCTTAAGGACACAGGTTTTAGAAAATTTAATTTAAATTTGTTTTATAAAAATAGATTTTGGATTTTGAACTTGATCTAAATATTTAAATCTTAATCCAAATATTTGAATGTGAATTTTAAAGAAGTCTAAACTAATTTCACTGAAAAGATGAATTTGGATAAAAAATATAATTTAATATTTAAATCTAAAATAGATATAGATTGGATCATTACAAATTCAATCCATAATCATCCTTGTCTCTATTTAATCTTCAAGATTCAAGCTTCCAACTGAGACTTTCCGTGCTTATGCAAACAAAGGATTTGAAAGACTACTTTCTAGTTTTGTCATCATCCAACCTTACAAATAATCAATGGCACCTGGAATGTAATAATTAGGGCAGCTGATGGTGGGGAAAATAAAAAACAAATTAACTTTACAAGTGATAACATAATTTAATAATAGTTCATTTGGTCGTTCATATGCACTGATACGATACGTGTATCAGATACGACATGTATCTGATACGTCGATACATTTATTTTCAAAATAATAGGATACAATACATGATAAATACGTGATATATGAATATTGAAAAATGTATAATAATCCTTACAAACGTAATAAATATATGATTCTTAATGTGTGAATCCAAATTTCCTAATTGGAGACCAATTCTTTTGGTAGCCAAAATTTGGTAGCTAATGTTAGTGACCAATTTAAAAACCAATTCATAATTGAAACTATTTTAATTATCAATTTAGAAATCAATTATAATTTTTTGGAACTATTTTAGTTGTCAATATGGTCACTATATAGTGACTAATTATTTTTTGTCACTAAAATTGGTCACTATTCAAAGATTTTATCGTAGTATATTACGACTTTATAAATTAGATACTTATTGATAAGTATTGTTAAAGTATCCTAAAGTATCAGACACGTATACGTGACCCAAATTGAAGTATCAGTGCATTACTAACAAATCATCTTTTTAATTAAAGTGTTATTTTACCGGATCTACCTCTAATAAAAAAACTTATTTCATTGCATCTTGCTAAACCCATGCAATGCTTTATCCTATTTTCTTTATATATCACTTTTATAATAAGTTTTGCATTGGTTAGACCGAAGCTAGTGTATATTTATTTAATGTAAAATATATTTTTATAGTACATACTTTTGTGTTCCTTGAGTTGATACTAATTAATATTTACTATATTTTATTTTAATGATTCTTATGTCAACGTAAAATATTTTTAGTGAATGCCATGTTTGTATTTATTTTAGCATTATATTAGCATCGGTTATAGGTTGATTCTAATAACATCTTCTGAATTGTTGTCATGTGTTATGACAACTAAGCTTCTACATTTTTTATTGTTATAGAAAATATTTGAAGTTCTTCATGGTTATCATGTGTTATGACAACTCATCAAGTTTTTCAGGGGTTGCTTTAGAAATCAACCTCAACAAAATGATATATCTGAGAGGAAAAACCATACTATGATGGAGATGGCAAAGTGCATTTTGTTTGAATATATGTCCAACAAAGGTTGTTTGAAACATGAAACCATTTTGAAGGATGAAGTGGAACAAAAGCTTCATTGGAGCATCTTAAAAGTTTTGGATGTATTTACTATGCTGAAGTTCAAGAGTTAAGAGAACGAAATTTGAATAATGAAGTTAAGGGAGACGAATATTTATTGGTTATAGTTACATGTTAAATAGCAATGAACTTTACAACTTGAAGACGAAGAAGGTGATTAATGAAGATGATATATTTCATGGTAGCGATGGCAATGCTTCAACGGTTTACTGAATTATGAGCCTTAAAGCAATAGAAGTAGATGAGTAATCAAATGAAAATATTCGTGTAATCAAAGTCAAAAGCTTTGAAAAACCTATACCGTTTACCATACACCTTTATTAATTGGTACGACAGCCACTGAAATACACAATTAATCTCATCACGTTATAGCTGGATCACAATATCTCTATTTGCTATACAACGACGTATAAAAGGATAAAAAGACCACAACTTGCACGGAAAAACATTTAAGAAATACATGGAAAGCTCAAAGTCTTGTTCTACGCATAGACAATAATTATTGTGCAAAGATCACATGGTTGCTTGATTTAAAAAAGGCAATACAGAAAAAATGAAAGACTTATAATAATCTGTGTATTGTTTACCTAGCCACAACTATTGGTTATATTTAGTGTTAAAGAACATAAACTCTTACAGTTGCCACTACCACAAAGCTTGAGATGGAGAGAGAACTAGACTAAAATGGCAGAAACTGCAGTGTCCTTTGTGTTTCCAAAATTTTTGGAAGCTGTAAAGATGCTGAGAGATCTACCAAAAGAAGTTGCAGAAGTTACTGACAAACTAGAAAGCTTTCAAGATTTCATTCATGATGCAAATAAAATGGCTGAAGCTGAAGAAGATAACAATAGGCGCTATAGAATAAGAAAAAGGTTGATGAGGCTCCGAAAAGCAGCTTTTCTCATGGAAGATGTCATCGATGACTATATGATATGTGACGAAAAGCAATCTGAAGAAGATCCTCGATGTGCAGCTTTACTCTGTGAGGCTGTTGGGTTCATCAAAACTCAAGTCCTTCGCCTTCAAATAGCGTATCAGATTCAAGATGTTACGTCACTTGCTCGTGCGGAAAGAGATGGCTTCGAAAACCTTTTTCCTACGGGATCAAGATCAGACGGTTCTAGAGGAAATGAAAATTTCACATGGCATAAACTTCGAATGGATCCTCTTTTTATTAAGCAGGAGCTTGTTGGCTTTGAAGACCCTATACATACACTGAAAAAGTGGTTGACAGACGGAAGAAAAGAACGCACTGTCATCTCTATTGTAGGAATGGCAGGATTGGGAAAAACCACTCAAAAAAACACTTTGAGTGCCATGCATTGGTCACAGTGTCCCGACCCTATGATGTTTTACGGGTTCTGAGAGAAATGACGAACAAGCTTTGCAAAGAAACAAAGGATCCTCCTCTTCAGAATGTTGCAACTATGGATCGAATGTCGTTGATAGAAGAAATCAGAAACCGCTTGTGCAATAAGAGGTATGTTGTCTTGTTTGATGACGTATGGAACGAAACTTTTTGGGATGACATTGAATTGGCTCTAATTGATAATAAAAATGGAAGTAGGATATTAATCACTACCCGGGATGAGAAGGTTGTGGAGTTCTGTAAGAAAGCTTTATTTTTTGAGGTGCATAAATTACAACCTTTAAGTAAAGCAAAATCATTGGAGTTGTTATGTAAGAAGGCGTTTGGGTATGGTTTTGATGGATGTTGTCCAAAAGATTATGAAGAAGTAGGTCTGGACATTGTTAGGAAGTGTGAGTGTTTACCTTTAGCGATTGTGGCCATTGGTAGTCTTTTATATAGAAAATGTAAAAGTCCATATGAATGGCGCCTGTTTAGTTGAAATCTAAGTTCGGAGTTGCAGAGCAATTCCGAGTTACAAAGTGTAACGAAAATTTTAAGTTTGAGTTACGATTATTTGCCACAGAATCTGAAGTCATGTTTGTTGTATTTCGGAATGTATCCTGAAGATTATGAAGTCAAATGTGGTAGATTAATTCCACAGTGGATCGCTGAAGGGTTTGTCAAACATGAAAATGAAAGAAATTTAGAAGAAGTTGCACAACAACATTTAATGGAATTGATCAGTAGAAGCTTGGTACAAGTAGCATCATTGACCAAAGATGGCAAAACTAGAGCATGTCGGGTTCATGACTCAATACATGAAATGATCCGCGGAAAAATTAAGACTACGGGGTTTTGTGAGTATATTGATGAGCATAATCATTTGGAGTCAAGTGGTAGCATTCGACGCTTAACGATAGCAACAAGTTCCTATGGTTTAAGTGGATCTATGGAAGAATCACAACATGCTCGGTCAATTCTAATTTTCACCAATAAAGTGTTATCTGAAGACTTCATCAGGGGCTTGCTTGCAAAATACACGCGGTTGAAGGTACTGGATTTTGAATTTGCTCCATTAAGTCATGTTCCTGAAAATTTGGGAAGTTTAATTCACTTAAAGTATCTAAGCTTCCGGAATACATGCATTGAAAGCCTTCCAAAATCCATTGGTAAGCTGCAGAACTTGGAGACATTAGATGTACGAACAGATATGGAGATTGAGATACCAAAGGAGATTACTAAGCTTAGAAAGCTACGTTATCTTTTGGGTAGCAGAATATCTTCCATTGCAGTGAAGGATAGTCTTGGAAGCATGACATCCCTTGAAAAGATGCATGAATTGGAAATAGATCCAGAAGGAGCAGTGATTGGAGAGCTTGGAAAGCTAAAGCAACTAAGGGATCTGAGGCTTGTTGGTCTTAGGGGAGATGATGCTGACACGCTTTGTTCCTCAATAAACCAGATGCCACTCTTGGAGCGACTACATATCTCCGTAACAAGTCAGACTAATGAAGCAATTAATTTGCACATTACGTCATCCTTGTCTGAACTAAAGAAGCTTCACCTGTATGGCAATTTAAAAGACTTCCCAAATTGGATTCCGCCGCTCGAAAATCTTGTGAAATTGTCTTTAGTTGAATCGAGGTTAACTAACATTCCATTGATATCTCTGGGAAATATGCCAAATTTGTTGATCCTCTCTTTCGATTACAAATGTTACGAAGGAGAAACTTTGCATTTTCAAAATGGAGGATTTCAGAAACTAAAGGAGCTAGAGCTCAGTGGTTTGAAGCAATTGAGGTCCATCTTTATTGATAGCGGAGCGCTGCAATCTTTGGAAAAGCTTAAGTTAATGAGTATTCGACAACTGAAGGCAGTACCCTCTGGCTTTCAATACTTAAAGAAACTGCAAGTTCTCGACATCTTTCATATGTCGACTGAATTTCAACAGAGGATTGACCCTGATACAGGAGAAGAGCATTGGATGATCAAACACGTGCCCCATCTACATATTGTCAAGAAAAGTACTCTTTCTCAAATTTTCGAGAGAGTAGGGCTTTCTCCTCTACGGTTGTTAGTTTAGGACAACTATTTTATTTTATTATTTATTTATATTTTGAATAAGTAAATGTTAGATTTTATTTTTTAGGAATTAAACAGGTCAATTTTGAATTTGTTAATCATGACTTGGTGGCCAGTTATTTTCATTGATTATATATTTTTTTGAAATAGACAAGAACCATGTATTCCACCGTTGCAACCTTAATTATTTAATTATTCTCTCATTGCACAACATTGTACATATTCTCTTTTATTATCTATTTTACTGCAATCTTATAATACTTGGTATCTGAGCTCTATTTTTGAGGGTTATATAGAATCACTACAAAAATAATAGTTTTTAGTTTGAATTATATTTGGCATTTCTGGAGTTTTTGTTGTAAATAACTGACAAATCATGAACAAAAGGGTGCTTTCTGGGACGTGTAAATTCACCGCCCTTAAGGACTTATCCGCGATGTGTTGCGCAAGTTCCTCAGGATACAACAAGAACTTCTTGAATCTTTCGAGGATCTCAGAACTAGCAAGAAAGTACTCTTGAAAGAGTATTTAACCTAGATAATAGAAGTAAGAAATATGAGAGAAAAAAGAGCTTGAAGAATGAGGGAAAAAGAGTGAGAGATGGTGTCCTTTGGAGAAGGAAAAAGTAATCTATTTATAGATGGAAGAGGAGCCTACTAATGGTACAAAACCCATGGTCAACAACGATAACAAGCTTAAAACCAAATCAAAACGTTTTGTGAATAAATGACCATATCTAAACTAAAAATGCAATGATTTTATGACTTTGGAGAAGGAAAAAGTCATCTATTTATAGATGGAAGAGGAGCTTACTAATGGTACAAAACCCATGGCCAGCAATGATAACAAACTTAAAACCAAATCAAAACGGTTTGTGAATATATGGCCATATCTAAACTGAAAATGCAATGATTTTATGACTGCAACAATGTACAAATTTTTTTGAAATGCTATAACATTTATAACGTTTGTTTTACAACAACCCCCCACACATTTTAAAAGATAAGAAAAGAGAGATTGAAAGAAGAAAATTCTAGGTCTCATAAGATGTAATGCATCGGAGCTGGTATAACAAGCTATATGAACCAGTCCTAGACAGATAAACTTAACACACAGTGTAGTTGGTATAGAAAACTATATGAACCAAAGACACTTGATGTGTGTTAGTGGTTGATCAATCACAATACACCCCCACAATTATTGTTCTTAACACTGTGTTGTGCTTACTAGGCCATGCGCGTGCCGATATTCATGAGTGCTTTAGAGATCATGCCAATATCTCATACAAGCGGCCCCACTTGACACCCATAGAGGTGATTTCATCAAGTGTACCGTAAGAGATATGAAAATCATTAAAACTTTGTTTAAACTAAAATTCTTAAACCACATTGAATTTTAATTTACAAAGTTTAACCTCTCAATAATGCAGTCTCTAGCACTTTCACATACACCATAAGAATGGACATAATTGATTTAAAAAATCAATTTAGTGCTATCAGAACTAACAAGTGACTTGTTTTTATCCATATAAACCTTATTCATGGGATCTCCAATCACAAAGGTTGGGTTACCATCACTTGTTTGTTTGTAAGTGACTTAAGTCTCATTCCCCTTGATGTTTCTAAAATCATATTTCTTCCCAAGGATTTTGTTAGAGGATCTGTTAGATTCCGTTATGACTTCACATAATCAATGGAAATAGTTCCACTCTTTAGCAGTTGCTTAACCAGATTATGTCTCAATTGTATATGTTTATTATTTCCATTATAGTTTTTGTTTTTAGCTATAGCTATTGTCGATTGGCAATCACAATGTATAGATACAAATGGGTCCGGTTTCATTCCTAGAGGAATGTTTGCTAAGAAGTTTTTCAACCACTCAACCTCACTACCAACCATTTTGAGAGTAACAAACTCAAATTTCATTGTTGATCTTGGAATAATTGTTTGCTTGGCTGATCTCCATGTAATTGCACCACCCCCAAGTGTGAATATATAACCATTAATAGACTTTGTTTCATCTGAATCAAAGATCCAATTAGCATCATTATACCCTTATAGTTCAATAAGAAATCCATTATATTCAGTGGCATAATCCATTTAACTTCTTAAGTATTTCATAAGTCTTGTGAGTGCTTCCCAATGTTCTTGATTAGGACATTGAGTGTATATACTCAATCTACCTACTGCATAAGCAATATCAGGTTTTGAAAAGCTCATTAAGTGTAGTAAGCTCCCAATTATCTGGGCATATTGAGGTTGAGAAATAGATTCTCCTCTATTTTTCATTAATTTAGAGTTAGCATCATAAAAGGTACTCACTGGTTTAACGTCATAATATCCAAACTTCCTAAGAAGTTTCTTAATGTATTGTTCTGGGGATAGTAATATACTATCTCCCTTACTTATGATTCTAACACATAAAATCACATTGGCTTCACCCATGTTTTTCATTTCAAATTTAGATCCTAGAAACAATTTAGTTCTAGAGACTATATCAATGCATGTACCAAATATTAACATGACATCCACATACAAACATATAATGACACATTCACTATTATATAAGATTTAGAGTACACACATTTATCAACATCATTGGGTGAAAACCATCACAAAGTAAAAACACTATCTAATTTTTCATGCCACTATTTTGGTGGTTATTTTAACCTATACAAAGATTTTAAAAGTTTGCACACCTTATTTTCTTGATTAGGGACAACACACCCTTCAGGTTGAGTCATATAAATTTCCTCCTATAATTTACCATTCAGAAAAGCAGTCTTAACATCCATCTAGTGTATCACTACTTATTGGTAGCTGCTAGAGCTAACAAAACACGAATAGAGGAAATCCTAGTTACAGGGACAAAGGTATCAAAGTAATCTATGTTGGGTTTCTAAGTAAAACCTTTAGCTACTAATCTTGCCTTATATTTATCTATGGATCCATTAAGGTGATACTTTTTCTTAAAGATCCACTTACAACCAATGGGTTTTGCTATTTTAGGAAAATATACTAAAGTCCAAGTATTATTTTTCTCAATTGATTCAATTTCAGTCTTAATAGCCTTATCCCACTGTTTTGTATCAGGAGCACTAGTAGCCTCTAAAAACTTGTTGGATCATTTTCAACTAGATAGGTATAAAAGTCATCTCCAAAAGTAGTTTCCTTCCTCTATCTTTTACTTCTTGAAACCTCATACATGTCTTCACTATTGTTCTCTATAGGTTGTTCAACTGTATCACTAACCTTTAAAGAAAATATATGTTCAAAAACCTCAACATTTTTTGTCTCCACAATAGTATTATGTTCAATCACATCATTTTTAAGAACAAGAAACCTATAGGCAACATTATGTTCAGCATAACCCAAGAACATACAATCAGAGGTTTTAAAGCCTATTTTCCTTTTCTCAGGATCGGGTAACATTACTTTAGCTAGGCACCCCCACACTCTCAGATATTTAAGATTAGGTTGATACCCTCTCCATAACTCATAAGGAGTTTTACCCGTTTTCTTATGAGGTATCCTATTTTGTAAAAAGCATGCAGTGAGAAGGGTTTCTCCCTAAAGGTTATTAGGTGCACTAGAACTAATAAGCATGACATTCATCATTTCCTTAAGAGTTCTATTTTTCCTCTTAACTACTCCATTAGACTCAGGTGAATATGGTGGGGTTACTTCATGGATAATACCTTCTTTTACACAAAAGTCATTAAACAACACATATTCACCACCTCTATCTGATCCAATCCTCTTAATTTTCTTATTCAATTAATTTTCTACTTTCGCTTTATAAGTTAAAGATACATCAAAGGTTTCATCCTTACGTTTGATTAAGTATACTTTGGTTTATCTAGAATAATCATCCATAAAGGTTACAAAATAATTTTTACCACCTCTTGACATGGTTTGTTTTAAATAAGCTAGATCAGTATGAATTAACCCTAACAATTTTGTTTGACGTTCTACAGGATAATATGTTTTCTTAGTTATTTTGGATTTTACACATATATCACATTTACCACTTTGCTTATCATGCATATTAATTAATCATAGTCGTTGCAATTTCATAACATACGAGGAATTAACATGTCCTAATATAGCATGCCACATATCATATGAGTGAATGATACGAAGCAATTAATCTTTCTCTTAAAGGTGGGGTTAAATCCACTAGAACGAGAATTTCAAAAGTTGTTTTTCCTTTTGTGATTATGTTTGTTCTCGTACCTTTTTGAAGCAAGTTTGTCTTCTACCACGTTTGCCTTTGCGGATGATGCTTTGGCCCTTGCAGTAGCACTCTCCTTCCTGTTGGTATTTTCTATTATGATGTGTGTAATGAGCTCTTGAAGCGTCATTTGCTTGTGTCTATGTTTCAGCTGTTGTTTATAATCAATCCAAGATGACAACAATTTCTCGATCATAAGTTCTGAAACAAACTCATCAAGAAGAGGTATATTCTCTACTTTGATATCTTCAAGTAACTTGTGATATTCGTTGATTTGAATCTTTATGTCTTTATCTTCGATCATCTCCCAATGGTAGTAATTCCTTATGATGAATCTTTGTCGGACGATGTTCTCAGCAGTATATTTGAGAATCAACGAATCCCAAATTTCTTTCATTTTCTTATATGAGCAGTACACATCGAACAAATCATTAGACAAGGTGCTAAGTATGGTGTGTTAGCATACCTTGTTTGCATAAGTCCAATCTTCAACTTGTTTGACACTAGATTCGTCAGGTTTTGAAGTTTAGAGAGTCATAACTACTCCATACATGTCTAGAAGAGTAGAGACACATTCTTGGAAGCGTCGAAAGTTCTGCCTAGAGAATTCCTCAATTTTTGATACATCCGAAAATGGTTTCGCAAAGACGGTATGAGTTCTAGAAATATTTTGATTCTTTAGAGTAGTAGAGTTTTTGTTGTTGTCAGCCATAAGTCCTTAAGATTGTTGTAAAAAACTGATAAATCACGAACAAAAGGGTACTTCCTAAGGCATGTAAATTCACTGCCCTTAAGGACTTATCCGCGGCGTGTTGCGCAAGCCCCTAAGATACAATAGGAACTTCTCGGATCTTCCGAAGATCTCAGAACTAGCAAGAAAGTACTCATGAAAGAGTATTTAACCCAGATAATAGAAGGAAAAAATATGAGAGAGAAGAAAGCTTAAAGAATGAAGGAAAAGAGTGAGAGATGGTGTCCTTTGGAGAAGGAAAAAGTCATCTATTTATAGACGGAAGAGGAGACTACTAATGGTACAAAACCATCGCCAACAACGGTAACAAACTTAAAACCAAATCAAAATAGTTTTGTGAATAAATGGCCATATCTAAACTGAAAATGCAATGATTTTATGACTGCAACAATGTAAAAAAACTTTGGAAATGTTATAACGTTTATTTTACAACAATTTTAACCCCACTAATAGTTTCACCCACGGTTTGCCGTTTACTTAGAAGAACCAGCATCGCTAACAAATTACCAAGATTTTTAACAACCCTTGGAATTAATGCAATTGACCTGTAGTTTACAAAATCGTCAGTACTGCCTAGAGTTTCAAACCCTTAATATTGTCTGGGGTTTCAAACCCTAGGTACTACCTGTGGTTTAAAACCCCAATATTGCCAGTAGTGCTTATTATGGCAGTGAACTGTACCACAATGTGTTACATTAATTTTATTTTCTTCTAATGCTAAAGCTGCAACTGAGGTACTCTAGCTAAAGTACGTGACTAAGTGATTTCATGATCCATTAAAGTAAACATCTTTACAACTTGTTTCATCACATGTGGCTAAAAAAATGGAAAAAGTTACAAAAAGACAACATAGTAGAAAAAGAAAACTTCATGATTAAGAGAAAACTAAAAGGTCCTACCTGAATGAAAATTGTGAAGGTCGAGTCAGGTTGACCTGGACCAAAGTTTGAGCTTGGTTAGCTAGGGCAGAAGGTTGAGTTGGGTTCGCCAATGTTGAAGGTGGAGTCGGGTCGACCTGAACCGAAGGTGGAGTTGGATCGGCTTGTGCCAAAGGTGGAGTTGGTTCGGCCCGTGCTGAAGGTGGAGCCAGGTTGGCCCATGTAGAAGGTGGAGTCGGGTCGGTCCAGAGTGAAGGTTGAGCCGCGTTGACCTGTGCTGAAGGTTGGGCCGACCCAAGTCGACGAGTCCAATTGACTCGTGTCGATTATCAGGCCTAGTTAGCCTAGGTTGAATCTTCAATAGTCGATTCAGACCGAAAGTTGAGACGACATGTCCTTGATCGAATGTCGAGCTAATTAACTCAATTTGGGTTTAAGAATAGAGTTGAATTTGCCTTAAAATAGATATTTATTTGCTTTATCCAAACAAGAAAATTGAAATCTAAGATGTTTCAATTACTCCATTCAAACAAACTATTTAAGAAATGAAAGAAATTCAATTGTAAGTAATCCAAATATTATATATTTCAATTTCTTGGTATTGTTGAAATTTCTCGTCCAAACACGATGTAAAGTAATTTTAACTTTATATTTCACTGGATTAAACATGTAAATTTAGTGTTTGAGAGTCCTTGTACAACTACTTGCACGTTTTCTATGCTCCATTATCTGAATGATTCATATATTCAAATGTATCAAGAATTTTAAAATGTACCAGCTTAGAAAACACTTCTACGACAATGGGCCCAAGAACCCATTCCCAAAGCACAACACAACACTACTTGTTCTGTATCTCTTCACAACCATGTAGTGCTTATGCCTCCATTTCATCTTCAAGATTCAGGTTTCCAACCTATTAGGTTAGGGTATCAATGGCAACAACGCAAACACATAGGATTTGAAAGACTACTTTTTAGTTTTGTGATAATCCAACCTCACAAATAATCAATGGCACCGGGAATGCAAGAATTAGGACATAGTGGTTGAAATGTCGGTGATAAGTGGGGAAAATAAAAAACAAATAAACTTTACAATTGATAACATTTAATAATAGTTTATTTTGTCAGTTATACCAACAATACTATCTATTTAATTATTGTTTTACCGGATGGTACCTGTAATAAAAATTCTTATTTCCCTGCATATCTGCTAAACCCATGCAATGCTTTATCCTATTTTATTTATATTATCACTTTTGTAATAAGTTTTGCATTGGTTAGACCGAAGCTAATGTATATTTATTTAATATATAAAATATAATTTTAGTACATATTTTTGTGTTCCTTAAGTTGATACTGATTACTTTTTACTATATTTTATTTTAATGATTCTTAATTAGTGTCAACGTAAATCTTTTTAGTCAGTGTCAAGTTTATATTTATTTTACCATCATATTAGGTTGATTCTAGTAACATCTTCTTCGTGGTTGTCATGTTTTATGACAACTAATCTTCTACATTTTGTATTGTTATGTAAGATTTGGAGAAATGGAAACGGGAATATTTGAAGTTCTTCCTGGTTGTCATGTGTTATGACAACTAATCTTCTACATTTTTGTATTATATAAGATTTAGATAAATGGAGAGAGAGGAATATTTGAAGTTCTTCATGGTTGTTATGTGTTTGTTATAACAGCTAATCAAGTTTTTCAGGGGTTGCTTTAGAAATCAGTTGACTATACACCCAAACAAAATTCGAGAGGTAGAACCGTAGATGAAAAAATGCATTTTGTTGGACTCCAGAAAAGGTTGTTTGAAACATGACACCATTAGAAGGATAGAGCGGAAGAAAATCTTCAGTGGAGCATATTAATTTGGATGTATTTACTATCCTCAAGTTCAAAAATCAAGACAACGAATTTTGAAGAATGAAGTAATAGAGATGATATTTATTGGTTCTGACACGCCTCATAAATGGCGTGTCCCGTGTCCGACACGTATCGGACACCAACACTCGTACGATACTTGTAAGACACACTATGTCCAATCTGAAAAATATTTTTTTATCTTTGACATGATTTTGATGATTAAGATAAGGAACAAATCTTATTCTATCACTACTTTTCGCATATTAGATATTTGATAAATAGATTGGATTCATTTTTGTGTTAGTTGACCATGTGTTAGTTGACAATTTCAAACTTAACATGTATATACACGACGTGTCCCGTGTCCTATGTTTTTTCAATTTAGCCGTATCTCCGTATCTGTGTCCGTGTCATATCCGTGTCCGTATCCTTGACAACATATTAAAAAGCTACGAAACTTTAGAACTTGAAGACGAAGAAGGTGATTATTAGTGAAGATGCGATATTTTAATGGTAGGGATGGCAATACTTTAACGGTTTTCTGAATTATGAGCCTTAAAACAATAGAAGTAGATGAATAATGAAATGAAATTATACATGTAAAGCTCTGAAAAGCCCATACAGTTTACTGTACACCCTTATTAATTGGTATGACAGTCACTGAAATACACAATTAATCTCATCACGTTATAGCTGGATCACAATATCTCTATTTTCAATACTACGACGCATTAAAAAACAAAAAAAAATCACAGCGTGCTAGCAAAACATTTAAGAATACATGGCAAAGCTCAAAGTCTTCATCTCCGCATAGATAATTATTGAGCAAAGATCACATGGTTGCTTGATTTAAAAAAGACAATAGAGAAAAATGAAAGATTTTATAATAACCTGTGTATTGTCTAGCTAGCTACAAATATTGGTTATATTTAGTGTTGAAGAACATATAGTCATACAATTGCCACTACCAAAAAGCTTGAGAGAGAGCGCTAGACTGAAATGGCAGAAACTGCAGTGTCCCTTGCTAGTCAGCATGTGTTTCCAAAACTTTTGGAAGCTGTAAAGATGCTGAGAGATCTTCCAAAAAATGTTGCAGAAGTTACTGATGAATTAGAAAACTTTCAAGATTTCATCCATGATGCAAATAAAATGGCTGATGCTGAAGAAGATAGCAATAGGCGGGATAGAATAAGAAAAAGGTTGATGAGGCTGAGAGAAGCATCTTTTCGCATGGAAGATGTCATCGATGACTATGTGATGATATGTGACGAAAATCAACCTGAAGAAGGTCCTCGATGTGCAGCTTTACTCTGTGAGGCTGTTGAGTTCATCAAAACTCAAATCCACCACCTTCAAATAGCGTATCAGATTCAGGATGTTAAGTCACTTGTTCGCACAGAAAGGGAAGGCTTCATAAACCATTGTCCCATTGAACCAAGATCACACGGTTCTAGAGGAAAAGAAAATTTCACATGGCATAAATTTCGAATGGATCCTCTCTTTATTAAGGAACATGAGGTTGTTGGCCTTGAAGGCCCTACACAAACACTGAAAAAGTGGTTGACACTGACACAGGGAAGAGAGGAACGCACCGTCATCTCTATTGTAGGAATGGCAGGATTGGGAAAAACCACTCTTTCTAAGCAAGTCTTTGACAGGGTCCGTACAGACTTTGAGTGCCATGCATTGATCACAGTGTCTCGATCCTATACTGTTGAAGAGTTGCTGAGGACTATGACGAACGAGCTTTGCAAAGAAAGAAAGGAGGATCCTCCTCGAGATGTTTCAACTATGAATCAATTGTCGTTGATAAAAGAAGTCAGAAACCGCTTGCGCAATAAAAGGTATGTTGTCTTGTTTGATGATGTTTGGAATGAAACATTTTGGGATGACGTTGAATTGGCTATGATTGATGATAAAAATGGAAGTAGGATAATAATCACTACCCGGGAAGAGAAGGTTGCGGAGTTCTGTAAAAGTTGTTTACTTTATAGGCTACAACCTTTAAGTGAAGAAAAGTCACTGGAGTTGTTATGTAAAAAGGCATTTGGGTATGGCTTTCATGGATGTTGTCTAGAAGATTATGAAAAAGCAGGTCTGGGCATTGTTAGAAAGTGTGGATATTTACCTCTAGCAATTGTAGCTATCGGTAGTCTTTTATATAGAAAATGTAAAAGTCCATATGAATGGCGCCTGTTTAGTCAAAATCTAAGTTTAGAGATGGAGAGCAATTCCGAGTTAGACAGTGTAAAAAAAATTTTAAGTTTGAGTTACGATGATTTGTCACAGAATCTCAGATCATGTTTGTTGTATTTTGGAATGTATCCTGAAGATTATGAAGTTAAATGTGGTAGATTAATTCAGCAGTGGATAGCTGAAGGGTTTGTTAAACACGAACGCGGAAGAAATTTAGAAGAAGTTGCACAACAACAATTAATGGAGTTGATCAGTAGAAGCTTGGTACTAGTTGCATCATTTACCACGGATGGGAAAGTGAAAGCATGTCGTGTTCATGACTCAATGCATGAAATGATCCGTGGAAAAATGAAGAATACGGGGTTTTGTGAGTATATTGATGAGCATAATCATTTGGAGTCAAGTGGTATCACTCGACGCTTAACAATAGCAACAAGCTCCAATATTAATGGTTTAAGTGGATGTATTGAAGGATCACATGTTCGGTCAATTCTAATTTTGACGAATGAAGTGTCATCTGTAGACTTCAACAGCCGCTTGCTTGCAAAACACACGCGGTTGAAGGTGCTGGATTTGGAATTTACTCCATTACATGATGTTCCTGAGAATTTGGGGTGTTTAATCCACTTAAAGTATCTAAGCTTCAGGGAGACATTCATAAGAAGCCTTCCAAAATCCATTGGAAAGCTGCAGAACTTGGAGACACTAGATGTAAGAACATATATGGAGATTGAGGTACCAAAGGAGATTACGAAGCTTAGAAAGCTACGTCATCTTTTGGGTAGCACAATATCTTCCAGTTCATTGAAGGATAGTCTTGGAAGCATGAGGTCCCTGGAAAAGATGCATGAATTGGGAATAGATGAAGATGGAGTGGTGCTTAGAGAGCTTGGAAAGCTAAAGAAATTAAGGGATTTGAGGCTTGTTAGTCTCAGGAGAGATCATGCGGAGACTCTCTGTTCCTCACTAAACGAGATGCCACTCTTGGAGCGACTACATATCTCCTTCGCAGAATATCTAAGGCTTTCTAATTTTACGGAAGATCCTGCAGCTCTTTCTTCCTCAATAAGGAAGATACAAGTACGACGACCACTTGAGAGTGGAGTAATTGACTTGCACATTACGTCATCGTTGTCTAAACTGAGGAAGCTTTATCTGTATGCCAATTTAAAAGAGTTCCCAAATTGGATTTCTCGTCTCCAAAATCTTGTGAAATTGTCTTTGGTTGAATCAAAGTTAACTAACATTCCGTTGACAGATCTGGGAAGTATGCCAAATTTGTTGTTGCTCTCTTTTGACTCTAATTCTTTTGAAGGAGAAACTTTGCATTTTGAAAATGGAGGATTTCAGAAACTCAAGGAACTAGAATTCAAATGTTTGTATAATTTGAGTTTCATCCTTATTGATAGCGGGGCACTGCCATCTTTGGAAAAGCTTCAGATAGTGGCTATTCCACAACTGAAGATAGTACCCTCTGGCATTCAACACTTGAAGAAACTCCAAGTTCTCTACATCGTGCATATGCCGACAGAATTTCTTCAGAGGATTGACCCCGAGGGAGGAGATGAGCACTGGATGATCAAACATGTGCCCTATGTACATTTTAGTCACTATATATCGTAATTTGCTAAATGGTCCAGCAGAAAGTAGCTGAAATTTTCTCTTCGCTTTTGCAGAGGTGTGCTTTTTATCTTTATTATTAATTTTATTGTTTTGATTTAACAAAAACTTAATTTTTTTAATCTCCGTACTTAAGGACAAATTATTTTAGATTTTTGTACACATCGGCTTCAATCCTTTCTACATAATCCTTCAGACTAAAATGAATTAAAATTATAGTTATAAAGAATAGAAGTTAACGTGTTTGTTATAGGAACCAAGTAAGAAATTAATTCTATTATCTCGTATATATAACGTCTTCAAATTTTTTATTGTTGAAAAATTATTCTATTTGTCCCTTGCATATATAAAAATTAAACTTAATTTTATTTTCTGTTGGTAGTAAGCATTTAAAATTGTAGTTTTTTATGTCTGGATGCAAGTGATGTTGCATATTGTTTTTGAGATTATATTTGGGCATGAAGGAGAAGTTTGTCTCTGTTCTGAGTTTTGGTATTTTCATGAAAATGTGACGTTCACGCCATTATGAAGTGATGTACATGTTGGTAAAAGTGATTGATTATGCTTAATTGGTTGGAGTACTGTTTCCTACCCATTTGTTTTAGTATCTTAAAATGATTTGGAGTGTTCAAATTTCAAAAGAATTTTCATGATAATTATGTTGGAAGAATTTTCATATCCAGTCTCATTCTTGGCAATTCCTGTGAGGATGTTTTCATTGGGATTGATCATTAGTTTTCTGCGATAAGTTTTTGCTGAGAATTTCTGTTTTGTTGTGAAGATATTAATGTCCTTTGAAGTTGTGGGTAAGGATTAAAATATATGATTTTTCATTAAGAAAAAGATGTTAGTAAGTCGAAAAGGGTGAATATTTTTCCCTTTTTAATCTTTGTACCGATTAATGATTCTTGGTCTCTATTCTTTTCAACAGAAAAAAAGCAACTGTGCAGCTTGAAGCGGATGATGAAGCACAAATGAAACGGATAACGTAGCCGCTCGGAGCTGAGGGAATATATATATATATATATATATATGGATCTTTTGCGCTTGTTTTCTGAGTAGGCTATTGTCATGGTCTTATATGTTTTACGGCAAAAAAACTCTTGTTTTATGGCAAAAAGACTTGGACACTTAAATTGCCATGGTCTTATGTTGCTTTATAAAAAAATTAATGTGGTATTTGGACTACCAAAGATTGTGAAGAAAAAAAAGTATATGAAATATGCATGCTTGACGAAAATCATCTCCCAAAAGGAAACGAGTAAGGAGAGTCAAAGAAATGTTAGAATTGGTACGCATGGATATATGTGGTCCCATGAATTTGAGGAAAAAATCTCAAGTATTAGATAAATTTAAAAGGATTAAAACACTTGTTGAGAAACAAAGTGGTAAATTTTAAAAGGTATGGAGAAATCCATGTTGTTTGAGAAAGGAATGTCAAGAGAGTTTTGGCTGGTTGAGAAATTTTAAAGGACTATAATTAGGGATCGTAACGGCACAGGACGGCACAGGACGGGAACAGATTTCATTATTCTATATTTATTTTTGAAGAAAAATTATATATATATATATATATATATATATATATATATATATATATATATATATATAAAAGGTTACTTAATTAATTGTGAATATTTTAATAATTTAAACGGATAAGGATATCATGGCGGGAATATGTGTATCTCCATACCCATTCTCATACCCAATTCAAAAAGTCGGAGATTCTCCATACTCATGTTCATACGCAGTTAATGCGGGAATTTTCTGTCAAAACGGGAATAAGTTCAAACAATACGCATGGGACGATTTTACTGTAATTAGGTGCCTGGTTGATCCTTAGAAGAAAATCTACATTTGATTAATTGCTCGTTTTAAGAGAACACCTGAAAAGATTGTCAATTATTCTTTTTAGACACCTTAATAAGTCATATTTACCTCTATTTTAGTTACTACAAACAAGCAAGACAAGACATAGGACAAGAAAATATTAAGAGATAAAGAAATACGAAAAAATGTATTATATTATTATTATTTTTATACACTGTTTATATATAATTTAAATATGAAAAAGATAAAGTTTTTAAATATTTATTCTCCAAAGTACAATATAACAAGAAATAATATAAATCATTAATATCTTTTAAAACTTTTGATCTCGTGATAACTTATTATTTAATAACATGCATAACTGAAACATAAAAGCATTTTATAACAAATCTCTCTCTCTCCCTTGTGTTAATAACCGTAAAACTTTAAAGGTTTAAATCCAATTCTTTCTTTTTTTTATTGTTTTTTTTTTTTTTATTACCAAGATTCACCATTACACAGATATTCTTTTTTATTTTCCCCTGCTATCCTAATAGAGTCACCACCACTCACTTTGTAGATTAGGATCCTTTCCTCTTCAGATCATCCTAAGTGCTAAACGAAAAATGCATAAAGGAATGGAGAAAAACTGTATAAAATTGTGACGTTCTATATTTTTACAATGCAGAGAAACTTATTTATGCTCTGCTACCTAATGACTTATTATCCTAAGTCAGCTTGATCCTATGCAACATGTCATTCACATCTAGAAAGCTCCTTCCAAGTGTATTATGCTTTCCCAATCCAGCCAACTAACGGTTATCCAATTGCAACTCTTCTTCTTCACTGATTGTAGTAGGTAACTTGAGCATTGCCAAAATTCCTAATGGAGTTCCTCACTAGCTGCTCTAGGTTTCTTAGACAGCTTCAACAGGTTTCTCATCTTAGTTAGCCTTTCACTTGACCTCTCTTCATGTTCATGCACACGTTTATGAATCACTTAAAGGGTAGGAAAAAAGTAAGAACCCAATTTGTTTTTTAATTATCACATCCTTTCTCGTGAGTCCAATAACTTAACATATTTTCTCATCACTCTTTTTTTTTATTCTATCCTTTGTTCTTAATAGAGCAAATAGTAATATAATTCTAATAATTAAAAGCAATAAAAGCAATATATCTTCTTGTAAGTAGAATCAATATTACTGATATTTATTGATATTTTTTCTTCTGATTTGTTGTGATTTAATTTTGGTAATATGATGCCATCATGAAGACCACCAATTTCTTTATTATATTGTTTGTTACGATCAAAGCTAGGACGATTACATTTTGATATTGCAATGTTTGATATAAATACACAGCCTGTCAAATAAAAATTTGGAACAAAACAAATCTCTATACTCTCTCTTTCATACTCATTATCATCCCCACAGGCACACCTCATTTTTTTCCTCTCTCCTGCAAAAAAAATAAAATCTTACAAAAGGAGAAAAAAAAGAAAAAGAGAGAAGGTAGTTGTACAAAATGACAGAATGAGATTCATAAAGAAGAGGAGAACCCAAGGGTTTGGAAGGTAAGCCACTCTTTTTTTTTTCTCTTGATTTATGAATTCTCAATTTATATTATATTTTGTCTTCATATGGTACATTTTTTTTTTCCTTTTTAACACAACTTTAACATTTTCTGTTAGGAACATTATTTTTTACTATTTACAAATATTTTACGCTAAAAATCATACAAAATTCCTTATTTCTTTTATTGTCTATCCAGCCCCTCACGTCATGTGATACCCATTTTCAAATTTATTTTCTTCTAAAAACTATAAAAAAAATATAAAGAACTAAAAATAAAAAGCAGTTGTCTTTGTTTAATTTTATTGTTTATTCGACTGCTCGTGTTGCTTGACACTTATCTCCAAATAATTAAAAATACCAAAAAACATAAAAATATTTTCAAAATTATAATAAAATAATAAAAATTAAATCTTTTCTCAAATAGGTTTTTCATAAAGAACTACGTCACCTGAATTCTCTAATATTTGAAATACGTAGGAGCGAGAATTAATCCTTATCGGACCAAAAAAATCAAACTTATTTTTATTTCTTTTGTACATTCTTTTATTGAAAAAATCACATCCTTTTTATGTTTAATTAAACGTACCGTCTTAGGACGGACAATGTGCAATGTGGGGTGTTAATACCTCACGTAACCGACTTCCGGACCTAAAATATAAGTTTTTGTAGAACTTTGTTGTGTTTTTTGATTTTTCTGTAGTTGTTCAGAATAAACTACGGTAGCGACTCCAAACTCTGTTTTTTGGAAATTTTGTTTTTAATTCGTCATCCCGTTGCGATTTTGGTTGCAACAATATGAAAAATATAAATTATTTTAAGTAATTATAACTTTATATTTAAGTAGATTTAACATGAAAATTTATTGTTTGTGAGTCCTTGTACAACTACTTGCACATTTTCTATGTCTCCATCATCTGACTGACTCACATATTCAAAGGTATCAAGAATTTTATAATGTACCAGCTTAGAAAACACTCAACGACAATGATATACCAAGAACCCTTACCCCAACCACAACACAACACCACTTGTTCTCTATCTCCTCATGACCATGTAGTGCTTATGCCTCGATTTCATCTTCAAAATTCAGGCTTCCATCACTGAGATTTTCAGTGCTTATGCAAACACAGGATTTGAAAGACTACTTTCTAGTTTTGTGATAATCCAACCGCACAAATAATCAACCGGGAATGCAATAATTACGGCAGCTGAAAATAGGGATTGAAATGTCAGTGATAAGTGGGGAAAATATAAAACAAATTAACTTTCCTAATAATAGTTTATTTTGTGTTATACCAACAATACTATATTTTTAATTAAAGTAATATTGTTTTACCGGATGGTACCTCTAATAAAAAAACTTATTTCCTTGCATCTTGCTAAACCCACGCAATGCTTTATCCTATTTTCTTTACATAATTTTTTATAATAAGTTTTGCATTGGTTAGACTGAAGCTAGTGTATATTTATTTAATATAAAATATGTTTTTATAGTACATATTTTTGTGTTCCTTAAGTTGATAATAATTAATTTTTACTATATTTTATTTTAATGATTCTTAGCGTCAACGTAAAATATTTTTAGTCAATGCCAAGTTTTTAATTCTTTTAGCATTATATTAGCATCGGTTAGGTTGATTCTAATAACATCTTCTTAATTGTTGTCATGTGTTATGACAACTAAGCTTCTACATTTTTGTATTGTTATAGAAAATATTTGAAGTTCTTCATGGTTATCAAGTTTTTCAGGGTTGCTTTAGAAATCAAACAAAATGGTATATCTGAGAGGAAAAACCGTACTATGATGGAGATGGCAAAGTGCATTTTGTTTGAGTATATGTACAACAAAGGTTGTTTAAAAAAAATGAAACCATTTGAAGCATGAAGTGGAACGAATCTTCATTGGAGTATCTTAAACGTTTTGGATGTATTTACTATCCTGAAGTTCAAAAATCAAGAGAACGAAATTTGAAGAATCAAGTAAGAGAGATGAATATTTATTGGTTATAGTTACATGTTAAATAGCAGTGAACTTTACAACTTGAAGACGAAGAAGGTGATTAATGAAGATGAGATATTTCATGGTAGGGATGGCAATGCTTCAACGATTTACTGAATTATGAGCCTTAAAGCAATAGAAGTATAGAAGTATAAGAGTAATCAAATGAAAATATTCGTGTAATGAAAGTCAAAAGCTCTGAAAAGCCCATACGGTTCACCATACACCTTTATTAATTGATACGACAGCCACTGAAATACACAATTAATGTCGTCACGTTATAGCTGGATCACAATATCTCTATTTGCTATACTACAACTATTAAAAAAGAAAGAAAAAACGTCACAACTGCTCGCGAAACATTTAAGAATACATTGCAAAGCTCAAAGTCTTCGTCTCCGCGTAGACAATTATTGTGCAAATATCACATGGTTATTTAAAAAAGGAAATACAGAAAATTGAAAGAGTTATAATAACCTGTGTATTGTTTAGCTAACTACAACAATTGGTTATATTTAGTGTTAAGTAACATAAAGTCTTACAGTTGCCACTACCAGAAAGCTTGAGAGAGAAAGAGAGAGCTAGACTAAAATGGCAGAAACTGCAGTGTCCTTTGTATTTCCAAAATTTTTGGAAGCTGTGAAGATGCTGAGAGATCTCCCAAAAGAAGTTGCAGAAGTTACTGACGAATCAGAAAGTTTTCAAGATTTCATCCATGATGCAAATAAAATCGCTGAAGCCGAAGAAGATAACAATAGGCGCGATAGAATGAGAAAAAGGTTGATGAGGCTGAGAAAAACAGCTTTTCTCATGGAAGATATCATCGATGACTATGTGATATGTGACGAAAAGCAACCTGAAGAAGATCCTTCACAAGAAGATCCTCGATGTGCAGTTTTACTCTGTGAGGCTGTTGAGTTCATCAAAACTCAAATCCTTCGCCTTCAAATAGCGTATCGGATTCAGACTGTTAAGTCACTTGCTCGTGCGGAAAGAGATGGCTTCGAAAACCATTTTCCTATAGGATCAAGATCAGACGATTCTAGAGGAAATGAAAATTTCACATGGCATAAACTTCGAATGGCTCCTCTTTTTAATAAGCAAGATGAGGTTGTTGGCTTTGAAAAGCCTATAGAAACACTGAAAAAGTGGTTGACACAGGGAAGAAAAGAACGCACTGTCATCTCTGTTGTAGGAATGGCAGGATTGGGAAAAACCACTCTTTCTAAGCACGTTTTTGACAAGGTCGATAAACACTTTGAGTGCCATGCAGTGATCACAGTGTCTCGACCCTATGATGTTGAACGACTGCTGAGGGATATAATGAAGGAGCTTTGCCAAGAAAGAAATGAGCATCCTGCTCAGGATGTTGAAACTATGAATCGAATGTTGGGAATAGTCCAAGTGTGAGTCAAAGTCCCACATTGGATAGAAAAGACAAAGTTAAACACTATATAAGAATAAAGGCCCATAACAACATTGCCTTAAGGTTTTGGGGTTAAAGTGGTGTCTAAGGTCTTATATGTGTAAGACTAATGTCATATAACCATATAGAACCATAATCTCCCAATAACCATATGCCATAACCATGCCCATAACCGTATATGAGAAATATATATAACCTATCAGTGGTATCAGAGCCGATGGTTCGGAGTGACTGACCGCATAACCACCACCATAAACAAAAGGGGTCACCGATTAGACAAAGTTAAACACTATATAAGAATAAAGGCCCATAACAACATTGCCTTAAGGTTTTGGGGTTAAAGTGGTGTCTAAGGTCTTATATGTGTAAGACTAATGTCATATAACCATATAGAACCATAATCTCCCAATAACCATATGCCATAACCATGCCCATAACCGTATATGAGAAATATATATAACCTATCATCGAATGTCGTTGATAAAAGAAGTAAGAAAACGCTTGTCCAATAAGAGGTATGTTGTCTTGTTTGATGACGTATGGAACGAAACTTTTTGGGATGACATTGAATTGGCTCTAATTGATGATAAAAATGGAAGTAGGATATTAATCACTACCCGGGATGAGAAGGTTGTGGAATTCTGTAAGCAAGCTTTATTTTTTGAAGTTTATAAGTTACAACCTTTAAGTAAAGCAAAATCATTGGAGTTGTTATGTAAGAAGGCGTTTGGGTATGCTTTTGTTGGACGTTGTCCAAAAGATTATAAAGAAGTAGGTCTGGACATTGTCAGGAAGTGTGAGTGTTTACCTTTAGCGATTGTGGCCATTGGTAGTATTTTATATAGAAAATGTAAAAGTCCATATGATTGGCGCATGTTTAGTCAAAATCTAAGTTCAGAGTTGCAGAGCAATTACGAGTTACAAAGTGTAACAAAAATTTTAAGTTTGAGTTACGATGATTTGCAACAGAATCTGAGGTCATGTTTGTTGTATTTCGGAATGTATCCTGAAGATTACGAAGTGAACTGTGGTAGATTAATTCGGCAGTGGATAGCTGAAGGTTTTGTCAAACATGAAAATGGAAGAAATTTAGAAGAAGTTGCACAACAATATTTAATGGAGTTGATTAGTAGAAGTTTGGTTCTAGTATCGTCATTTACCACAGATGGCAGAGCTAAAGCATGTCGTGTTCATGACTTGGTACATGAAATGGTCCGTCGAAAAATTAAGAATACAGGGTTTTGTGAGTATATTGATGAGCATAATCATTTGGAGTCAAGTGGTAACATTCGACGCTTAACAATAGCAACAAGTTCCAATGGTTTAAGTGGATCTATGGAAGAATCACAACATGTTCGGTCAATTCTAATTTTCACGAATGAAGTGTCATCTAAAGACTTCACGAGCGCCTTGCTTGCAAAATACATGCGGTTGAAAGTGTTGGATTTTGAATTTACTCCATTATATGATGTTCCTGAGAATTTGGGGTGTTTAATCCACTTAAAGTATCTAAGCTTCAGGGAGACATGCATAAGAAGCCTTCCAAAATCCATTGGAAAGCTCCAAAACTTAGAGACATTAGATGTAAGAACACATATGGTGATTGAGGTACCAAAGGAGATTACGAAGCTTAGAAAGCTACGTCATCTTTGGGGTAGCCCAATATCTTCCACTTCGTTGAAGTATAGTGTTGGAAGCATGAAGTCCCTGGAAAAGATGAATGAATTGCGAATAGATCGAAATGGAGAGGTGATTAGAGAGATTGGAAAGCTAAAGCAATTAAGGGATCTGAGGGTTGTTGGTTTTAGGAGAGGTCATGCAGAGACTCTCTGTTCCTCACTAAACGAGATGCCACTTTTGGAGCGACTACATATCTCCTCCTCAGAATATGTGAGGTTTAGTGGCGATTTTTCTTCTTCGCTAAGGAAGGTAACAGTGGTGAAACTTCTTGATCGGAGAGAAATTGACTTTCACATTACGTCATCCTTGTCTAAACTGAGGAAGCTTCACCTGTATGCCGTTTTAAAAGAGTTCCCAAATTGGATTCTGCGGCTCCAAAGTCTTGTGAAACTGTCTTTGGTTGAATCCAAGTTAACTAACATTCCATTGAAATCTCTGGGAAATATGCCAAATTTGTTATTCCTCTGTTTCGATTCCAGATGTTATGAAGGAGAAACTCTGCATTTTGAAAATGGAGGATTTCAGAAACTAAAGGAACTGGAGCTCAAAGGTTTGGAGCAATTGAGGTCCATCTTTATTGAAAGGAGAGCACTGCAATATTTGGAAAAGCTTCATATAAAGACCGTTCCACGACTGAAGACAGTACCCTCTGGCATTCAACACTTGCAGAGACTCCAAGTTCTCCACATCTTGTATATGCCGAGAGAATTTCTGCATAGGATTAACCCCGATGGAGGAGAAGAGCACTGGATGATCAAACATGTGCCCTATGTACATTTTGGTCGAACATATCGTAAAAAGAGGTGTGCTTTTTATCTCTATTAGTAATTTTATTGTTTTTGATTTAACACAAACTTTATTTTTTAATCTCCGTACTTAGAACAAATTATTTTAGTTTCTTTATCGTCTTTAATTCCTTTTACATAATCTTCACATCATGCTAAAATGAATTAAAATGATATTTATAAAGAATAGAAGTTGACGTGTAATTATAGGAACCGAGGAAGAAATTAAATCTCTTATCCAATATATAACGTCTTCCAATTTTCCATTCTTGGAAGATCATTCTATTGTCCCTTACATAAAAATGAAACTTAATTTTTTTTTTCTGTTGATAGTAAACATTTAAATTTGTAGTTTTTTTTTTTTTATATATGGGTGCAAGTGATATTTATATTGGTTTTGAGATGATATTTGGGAATGCAAGGAGAAGTTTGTGTCTGTTCTGATTTTGGGTATTTTGATGCAAATGTGACGTTCATACTATTGTGAAGTGATATACATGCATGTTGGTAAAAGTGATTGCTGATGCTCAATTGGTTGGAGCACTGCTTTCTACCCGATTTGTTTGATTATATGTTGTTGAGTTAGAATTTCAAAAGAAGTGGATTGCATTATGTTTAAAAATGGGTCATAAGTACTGCACCAATTCTTTTGAATTTTTCATGACGATTATGTTAGAAGAATTTTCATACCATCTCTCATTCTTGGCATTCCTATCTGTTGTGGATTGGTCATTAGTTTTTACTAGGGTTATTACAAATTATATATATTTAAAATTGTAGTTTTTTATGTATGAATGCAAGTGATGTTGCATATTGTTTTTGAGATTATATTTGGGTATGCAAGTAAAAGTTTGTCTCTATTCTGATTTTTGGTATTTTCATGGAAATGTTACGCCATTATGAAGTGATGTACATGTTGGTAAGAAGGATTGACTGTGCTCAATCAATTGGTTGGAGTACTGTTTGCTGCCCATTTTGTTTTAGTATCTTAAAATGATGTGGAGTGTTAAAATTACAAAAGAACTGTTTGTCATCCGCACATCACAAATTTTTGTCACAATTGTTCTGGAAACTTTCATGACAATTATGTTGGAAGAATTTTCATATGGCATTTCCTGTGAGTATGTTTTTTTTTTTTTTTTTCATTTGGTTTGATCATTAGTTTTTTTGCGATAAGTTTTTGCTGAGAATTTCTTTTGTGTTGTGAAGTTATTATAATGTCCTTTGAAGTTGTGGGTAATGGTTAACATATACGGTTTTTCATTAAGAAAAAAATGTTAATAAGTCCAAAATGGTGAATTTTTTTCCCTTTTTAATCTTTCTACGGACTGATTTTGATTCTTGGTCTCTATTCTTTTCAACAGAAAAGAAGCAAGCAACTGTGCAGCTTGAAGCGGATAATGAAGCACAAATGAAACGGATAACGTAGCCGCTGGGAACCGAGTATATATATATATATATATATATATATATATATATATATATATATATATATATATATATTGGATTTTTTATACTGTTATCTGAACATTAAAGACACATTATGTTAATATTTTAAAAATATTTTTAATATATTTTAAAATTTTAAAATCAATGAAGGCACATAATAGAACATGAAAATCTAAACAGTACTTTTATTTTTTGATACTTTCGTCTGTTTGTTTAACCTCTGTATATATTGATAGAATAGTGATAATAATAAAATAATGGAGATGAATGGAAAACAATATGAAGGTTAAATATTAAATGAAATTAATTATAATAATTTAATAGATTTTTTTTATAACAAAATCTCAAAAAATAAATTTTAATTATATATCTTTATTTTTAAATTTGTTTTAGGTCATTCAAACTTTTGAATCGTCTCTTCTCATATCTATTTTTAGAAAAATTTCATTGCCATCATCATATATCTATATCTAATGGATATAAAATTTTTGTTTTATTCTTATTGAATACCGGCTTTCAATTTCAATTAATTAATTTTAAAAAATAACAAGTGGAATATGATATTTTAAATATTCAATATTAAAATGATATATTTTAATTTCTTCAATATCAAATAATTAAAAAAAAATCATAATTGTATATCTAAAATTAGTGGACAAAATTAAATTTCATGACAACCAAAATTTTAATTAAATTTACAAATTCTAATGAAACAAAGTTGGAGTAAAATTAAAAAATATAAAAAATAAACAAACATTCAATTTTAAAAATATATTAAATGTGTCTTTACTTTCTTTCTTTCAATTCTAATGAAATATATTTTTGTATATGCAAATAAAAATTATATTACACCACTTAAATGAAATTACACATAGAACAAAAATTATACTAATAATAATAATAATTAAATGTTAACATAAATTTTTTATCTGAACTTCAATACATGTTTAATGATGATAATCAAGATTCATGACATTGACATTAAATTATTATATTATAGTAATAAAATGCCTTTATACAATTGTGCTGGTAAAACTTCACATAGATAATGAAATATAAAATAAAAATAATCATTTAAAAGCATTGAATTAGTATTCTACATGATAATTTAAATAATAAATAAAAAATGGAAGAGAACGACATTTGAAGAATCAAGGAAGAGAGTTGAATATTTATTAGTTATAATAGTTCCATGTGAAAAACCTATGAACTTTACAACTTGAAGACGAAAAATGTGGTCTAGATGTGATATTTCATGCATAGTGTAAAGAAAAACATTTAACTTTGTTTGATATGTCTTAGATTTAAGAGAAACAAAGTCTATAAAAATGCAATGACATTTTTGAAATTATAGGAAAAATATAGGCTTTGGGTATATAGAAAACCAATACATATAGCATGAATATGCTTCAGTTATTGACTATCCACTGTTTTCCAAAAATTTTAAAAATGCCATTCTTTTCTTAAAATATTTATCTGAGTGTAAAGGTATAGATTTCGCTTCTCTGTAAAATTGATGTCTATACCCTGGCTCTTAAGAATAGACTTCAGCTTTTGAGCAACTGTTGTTTATACATTCCTAATCATTTCAAAAATATCAGTTTTTTAAAATATTTATCCGAGTGGCAAAGGTATAAACTTCGGTTCTCTGAAACATTGCGCTATACCCTGACTCGTGAGAATAGACTTCGGTTATTGAGTATTCACTACCTATATGTTTCCAATAATTTTAAAAATGTCATTCTTTTTTAAAATATTTATCAGTGTACAAAGGTATAGATTTCGGTTCTCTATGAAATTGAAGTCTATACCCTAACTCATGAGAATAGGCTTTGGTTATTGAGCAACCATTGTTTATATATTCCCAATAATTTAAAAAATGTCACTATTTTTTAAAGTATTTATTTGAGTGACAAAGGTATAGACTTCAGTTCTCTGTAAAATAAAAGTTTATACCTTGGCTCATAAGAATAGGCTTCGGTTATTGAGTAACTGTTGCCTATCGTTCCCAATACTTTCAAAAATACCATTTTTTTAAAAAAATATTTTACCTGAGTGACAAAAATATAGGCTTCAATTCTCCATTATCATTGTTCTGCTTCAACAAAGTATAAACCACAGATTTCAAGGTCTCGAAACGAGTCCTATTTTCTTGTCTAATCGCTACGAGCATCTTCAAAATCTTGGACATGTTAACGGAAAGTTCCTTAAGATGTGTATTTTCCACCTTGTTCAATCAATGAAAGCAACAATTGCAACACTTTAGTAACATGAGAGAGATAGAACGAGTAATTGAGTAATTACAAAAGGTTAAAATATTCCATTGGTCCAAGTTTTTGTACCAAAATCTAAAATAGGTCCCCATATATTTTTTTAGTCTCAATTAGGTCCATATTTTTGAAAATGCGCAACAATTAGGTCCATTCCGTTAGTATGGTGTTAACGACGTTAAAGATGTGCCACGTGTGAACTCCTCATTTTTTTTGAACTTTTTTATTTTTATTTTTTTAATTTTTAATTTTTTTTTCATTTTTTAATTTTTTTTGAAAATTATTTATGCCATGTGTCACATCAGTGTTGTGCCACGTCTCACGTTAGTATTTTATCACGTGTCACGTTAGTATTGTGCCACATGTCAAGTCAGTATGATGATACGTGTCAATTCATTGTCTAAATCTAAATTTTGTCCATATATATGCTATTTTAATTTAATTTCACTCCCATTTTTTTTTTAATTTTAAATTTCATCCCCTCCAAATTGAGATCAAATTTAACTTTTATATAAATATTGTAATGATATTTTTATTACAAGTGATATCTTTATTACATATTTTTAACAATATTAAGTTTATTTAAATTTATAGTTTACATTAAACTCTATTTATTTACTTTAAAATTTTAAATATATTTATTTTAACTTGTTACAAAATTGTTTTAAAATTTAATATTTAAATTTATAAAATTGTTATTTTTAAACCAATGACTTGACACGTGTTATCATACTGACTTGATATGTGTCATCATACTGACTTGACATGTGGTATAATATTGACATGACACGTGGCATAAATAAATTTCAAAAAAAAGTTCAAAAAATTAAAAAAAAAAATTGAAGAGCTGACAAGTGGCACATCCTTAACACCATTAACACCATAATAATGGAATGTACCTAATTGTTACACATTTTCAAAAAAAAATGAACCTAATTGAGACTAAAAAAAATTTGGGGACATATTTGAGATTTTGGTACAAAAACGTGGATCAATAGAATATTTTAACCATTACAGAAAATTTTCTTGTATATGGTCGGGTGGGTCACCAATTTATTGGACCACAATATGAAAATAAGGTATTTTTCTTTGTAGGCTCTCAACCTATTATGCAATTTAAAATATGCAACTCTTGCATCATATTTGTTAAGAGAGAAATTAAAGTGAGAGATCGATAGAGAGGCAGAAGTCGGAAGTTATGACTGTCTATGGTGAGAAGGAAAAGAAGCCATTAGAGAGAGTGAAGAAAAAAACAAAAAACTAGTTTATCTTGTGCAAGCATGTGCAGAGGAACTATCTTGGAGAAAATGTTTTATTGTTCGTCTCATATATTGGAGGGTTCCCTCTGTTGTTTATTTAAAATGCCTATTGGAGTTTGTTATCTACCTGATTGGTGTTGGGAATAGTCCAAGTGTGAGTCAAAGTTTCACATTGGATAAAATAAAGAAAGTTAAAAATACTATATAAGAATAAAGACCCATAACACTCACCATTGTCTTAAGGTTTTGGGGTTAAAGTAATGTCAAATGTCTTATATGTGTAAGACTAATGTCATATAACCATATAGAACCATAATCTCTCAATGACTACAACCCTATAACCCATATGAAAAATATATATAACCCAACATTGGTGAAGAGAATAGCGTCAATCCTTCATGTGTGTGTTGGACTCATGTTTTATCGTGTTGTAACTTGTATCTCATCAGTAATCCATGTGTCTTACTGCCTCAGGCCCACATTTCCCTCTGTCCTTGCAGCTATGCACGTTACATTTACTATATACCATTATTAATTGGCACGACAGTTACTGAAACACAGAATCGACATTGTTTAATCTCATCAAGTTATAGCCTTATAGCTGGATCATAATAAAAAAGAAAAAAAAAAACCCACAACTTGCTCGCAAAAATTTAAGAAATACATAGCGAGTTCAAAGTCTTCGTCTCTGCATAGAAAATGCATAAATCTGTGTCAACATATTCATTAAAGAACAAAATATATGGTATCGATGTGATATAGATAAAGAGGGTATATTTGAGACAAAATGAAAACCGAGTCTAATTAATCATGTTTGTTTTACTTTGTATATATTTTAATTTTAATCATTTATTGTAATTGTATAGTTAAGATTAATTGTGCAAACATCACATGCATGCTTCATTTTAAAAAGGCAAAATAGAAAAACTAAAGATATTATAATAAACCGTGTATCGTTTAACTGGCAGCAATTGTTGGCTATATATATATATAGTGTTAAAAGAACATAAACTTTAACGGTTGCCACTTCCACAAAGCAAGAGAGCTAGACTAAAATGACAGAAACTGTAGTGTCTTTTGCGAGTCAGCATTTGCTTTCAAAATTTTTGGATGCTGTGAAGATGGTGAGAGATCTCCCAAAAGAAGTTGCAGAAGTTACAGATGAACTAGAAAGCTTTCAAGATTTCATCCATGACGCAAATAAAGTGGCTGAAGCTGAAGAAGATAACAATAAACGGGATAGAATAAGAAAAAGGTTGACGAGGCTGACAGAAGCTGCCTTTCGCATGGAAGATGTAATCGATGACTATGTGTTATGTGACAATAAGCAACCTGAAGAAGATCCTCGATGTGCAGATTTACTCTGTGAGGCTGTTCAGATCATCAAAACTCAAATCCTTCGCCTTCAAATAGCGTATCAGATTCAGGACGTTAAATCAGTTGTTCGAGGGGAAAAAGATGCCTTCCAAAAACATTTTCCAATAGAACCAAGATCAGACGGCTCTAGAGAAAACGAAAATTTCACATGGCATAAACTTCGAGTGGATCCTCTCTTTAAGCAAGATGAGGAGGTTGTTGGGCTTGAAGGCCCTATACAAACACTAAAAAAGGGGTTGACAGAGGGGAGAGAAGAACGCACTGTCATCTCTATTGTAGGAATGGCAGGATTGGGTAAAACCACTCTTTCTAAGCAAGTTTTTGACAGGGTCCATAAACACTTTGAGTGTCATGCACTGATCACAGTGTCTCGACCCTATACAGTTGAACGGTTGCTGAGGGATCTGACAAAGGAGCTTTGCGAAGAAAGAAATGAGCAGCCTCCTCAGGATGTTGAAACTATGAATCAAATGTCCTTGATAAAAGAAGTCAGAAAACGCTTGTGCAATAAGAGGTATGTTGTCTTGTTTGATGACGTATGGAATGAAAAATTTTGGGATGACATTGAATTAGCTCTAATTGATAATAAAAATGGAAGTAGGATACTAATCACTACCCGGGATGAGAGGGTTGTGGAGTTCTGTAAAAAAGCTTTATCTTTTGAGGTGCATAAGCTACAACCTTTAAGTAAAGAAAAATCATTGGAGTTGTTATGTAGGAGGGCATTTGGGTATGATTTTGATGGACGTTGTCCAGAAGATTATGAAGAAGTAGGTCTAGACATAGTTAGGAAGTGTGAGTGTTTACCTTTAGCAATTGTGGCCATTGGTAGTCTTTTATATAGAAAATGTAAAAGTTCATCAGAATGGCACCTGTTTAGTCAAAATCTAAGTTCGGAGTTGCAGGGCAATTCTGAGTTACACAGTGTAACAAAAATTTTAAGTTTGAGTTATGATGCTTTGCCACAAAATTTGAGGTCATGTTTGTTGTATTTCGGAATGTATCCTGAAGATTACGAAGTTAAATGTGATAGATTAATTTGGCAGTGGATAGCTGAAGGGTTTGTCAAACATGAAAGTAGAAAAAACTTAGAAGAAGTTGCACAACAATATTTAATGGAATTGATTAGTAGAAGCTTGGTGCTAGTATCATCATTTAGCACAGATGGGAAAGTGAAAGCATGTCGTGTTCATGACTCAATGCATGAAATGATCCGTCTAAAAATTAAGAATACAGAGTTTTGTGAGTATATTGACGAGCATAATCATTTGGAGCCAAGTGGTACCATTCGACGCTTAGCAATAGCAACGAGTTCCAATGGTTTAATTGGATCTATTGAAGAATCACAACATGTTCGGTCAATTTTATTTTTCACTAATAAAGTGTTGTCTGAAGACTTCACTATCCGCTTGCTTGCGATTGCGAAATACATGCGGTTGAAGGTGCTCGATTTTGAATTTGCTCCCTTATATAATGTTCCTGAAAGTTTGGGAAGTTTAATCAACTTAAAGTATCTAAGCTTCCGGGATACATACATTAGAAGTCTTCCAAAATCCATTTGTAAGCTGCAGAACTTGGAGACCTTAGATGTACGAGCAAATAGGGAGATTGCGATGCAGAACTTGGAGATCTTAGATGTACGAGCAAATAGGGAGATTGAGGTACCAAAGGAGATTACCAAGCTGAGAAAGCTACGTTGTTTTTTGGGTAACCGAATATCTTCCATTGCATTGAAGGATAGCCTTGGGAGCATAACATCCCTGGAAAAGATGCATGTACTAGAAATAGATCCAGATGGAGAGGTGATTAGAGAGATTGGAAAGCTAAAGCAACTAAGGGATCTGAGGGTTGTTAGTCTTAGGGGAGATGATGCTGACACTCTTTGTTCCTCAATAAACGAGATGCCACTCTTGGAGCGACTGCATATCTCCACAAAATATGGGACTGAAGCAATTGACTTGCAGATTAGGTCATCCTTGTCTAAACTAAGGAAGCTTCACCTGTATGGCAATTTAAAAGAGTTCCCAATTTGGATACCGCGGCTCCAGAATCTTGTGAAATTGTCTTTGGTTCAATCCCGGTTAACTAACATTCCATTGATATCTCTGGGAAATATGCCAAATGTGTTGATCCTCTCTTTAAGTTTGAATTCTTATGAAGGAGAAACTTTACATTTTCAAAAGGGAGGATTTCAGAAACTAAAGGAACTAGAGCTCCAACGTTTGCATCAATTGAGCTCCATCTTTATTGATAGCGGAACACTGCAATCTTTGGAAAAGCTTCTGATAATAAATATTCCCAAACTGAAGACAGTACCCTCTGGCATTCAACACTTAAAGAAACTCCGACTTCTCCACATGTTATATATGCCGTCTGAATTTAAACAGAGGATTGACCCCAATGGAGGAAAGGAGCATTGGATGATCAAACATGTGCCCGATGTACGGTTTGTCCCTTTGCTATTGGCCGAGGGATTTGCCAAAATGTTTTCTTTGCGGTTGTAGAGGTGTGCTCTTTATGTTTATTAATAGTTTTATAGATTGATATCACAAGAAATATATTCTCTTTTAACGCATTTATACACATTTATACTAGCTGCATGTTCTCGAACACACTGTTAAGGGAGAAAAATAGTTTACTGAAAATGAAAGACAAAAACTCTGAAAAGCATACACGGATTTCTATAAACTTTTATTAATTGGAACAACAACCTCTGACAAACACAATTATCGTTGTTTAATCTCATCACCTTTGCTGGATTACGATATCACTGCTTGTACATTTATTACGGCAAATTAGAAAAGAAAGAAAAAAGCCACAACTTGCTCCTAAAACATTTAAGAAAGACAAGCACAAACTTCAAAGTCTTCGCCTCCGCTTAGAAAATTCATGAGATCTGTGCAAAAACTGGAATTTAAAAACAATATACGGTATTGATATCGTAAATTATTTTGTAGTTTTCATGTAATAATACTTCGGTATACAAAATTATTATAGGATTTAAGATTAAAATCCATGATTCTCACTTGTTCTCACATGTTCATCCACATAATCATACATTCATGTAATAATGAATGATCGAAAAAAATAAAGAAAATAAGTATTTTATATTTCCTACCGTGGAATATTCTCATGTGATAAAAAATAAAAAATAAATAAAAGTATTAAAATGGAATAATATTTAAATGTGGGACATAAAAACTAATAAAACTACTAGATTAACTATAATTAATAATAGGGTTAAATATGTTTTTGTTACCTCAAGTTTTAGTGAATTTTGAAATTAGTCCATCTTTAAAATTTTATATTAATTTAGTATTTTATCTTTAAAAATGCATGAATTTAGTCCTTCTTACAAAATTTTATTAAATTTATTTGACATTTTAAACGCATTTTATGATAATATTTGAGTTAACATTAAAGCGAAGATGTATCAAACGGTGTAAACAATTCAAATACTATCATGAAATGCACTTGAAACGTCATATAAACTTAACAAAATTTGGTTAAAAAGACTAAATTTACGTATTTTTAAATATGAATGACTAAATTAATCGAAAGTTTTGAAAAAAAACTAATTTTAAATTTCATTAAAACTTCAGGAAAAAAAAAACATATTTAATCCTTAATAATATAACATCTGAAAATAAATGTATAAAGGTTATGATAATAAAAAAGATACTTTAGATGTGGTTGAATTTTATGGTATAGAAGTCAAATGATTATAAAAAAATGTTTAGCGAAAAAAGAAGGGTTATAATATCGGCTGCAGAGGGTATGTACACATGCGAGCTCACCGCACCCGAGGTCATAAGGGTGTTTTCCATTGTCTTTATGATGCGGAGTTGCTGAGGTCGGTCGTTGGTCCTGTGGCTGCATCGATTCGATTGAGGTGATGATGGTTTGGTGCATGACGATCATGCATTTTTGGAAGAGTTCAGCCGTGGATAACGTTGCCTTGTTATCCAAGGTCAAAAGGTTTTCATCCAAGAATACGAGAAACTTTACCTAGGGAAAGGGAAACAAGCTTTGGAGTTCGAGAAGGTTGACTTGGTGAAGGACAAGAATGTTCTCAAAGAGAAGGCAATTGAGAAATCCCGAGTCGTATATGAAAATCAGAAGAGGGTTGCGTATCTAGCTATAGAGGTGCTTTCTCTACGTGAGAAGTTACGAATTGGTGCCCAATCTCTCCGTGAATTCTCTATCCATGAATTCTCTATCAAAAGACCACTTGCTTAAGAAAATCTTCCTTTTCCCATTATAATGAACAAGACATCAATGTTATTTAGAAAACTTAATAGTTTTATAGTTTGATATCACAAAAGAAATATATTCTCTTTTAACGCATTTATACACATTTATACTAGCTGCAGGTTCTCGAACATACTGTCAAGCGAGAAAAGTAGTTTACTGAAAATGAAAGACAAAAACTCTGAAAAGCATACACGGTTTTCTATAAACTTTTATTAATTGGAACAACAACCTCTGACAAACACAATTAACGTTGTTTAATCTCATCACCTTTGCTGGATTATGATATCACTACTTGTATATTTATTACGGCAAATTAGAAAAAAAAAAAAAAAAAAAACAAAAAAGCAACAACTTGCTTCTAAAACATTTAAGAAAGACAAGCACACTCAAAGTCTTCGCCTCAGCATAGAAAATTCATGAGATCTGTGTGAAAACTGGCATTTAAAAACAATATACGGTATCGATATGACATAGAGAAAGACCATGTATTAGGGACAAAATGAAAACCGAGTCAAATTAATCATGCTGGTTTTAATTTGTATATAATTTTAATATTTTATTGTAATGGTTGATTATCGCATGCTTGCTTGATTATAAAAGGACAATACCGAAAAATAAAAGATATTATCATGAATTGCGAATTGTTTAGCCAGTTAATTGTTGGCTATAGTGTCGAAGAACATAAAGTTCTAAAGTTGCCGCTGACAGAGCGTAAGAGAGAAAAAGAGAGCTAGACTAAAATGGCAGAAAGTGTAGTGTCTTTTGCAAGTCAGCATGTGCTTCCAAAATTTCTGGAAGCTGTAAAAATGCTGAGAGATCTCCCAAAAGAAGTTGCAGAAGTTACAGATGAACTAGAAAGCTTTCAAGACTTCATCCGAGATGCAAATAAAGTGGCTGAAGCTGAAGAAGATATCAATAGACGCGATAGAATAAGAAAAAGGTTGATGAGGCTGAGAGAAGCGGCTTTTCGCATGGAAGATGTAATCGATGATTATGTGATATGTGACGAAAAACAACCTGAAGATGATCCTCGATGTGCAGCTTTACTCAGTGAGGCTATTGAGTTTATTAAAACTCAGATCCTTCGCCTTCAAATAGCGTATCAGATTCAGGATGTTAAGTCACTTGTTCGAGCCGAAAGAGATGGCTTCCAAAACCATTTTCCTATAGAACCAAGATTACACAGTTGTATAGGAAATGAACATTTCACATGGCATAAACTTCGAATGGATCCTCTTTTTATTCAGAAGGATGAGGTTGTTGGCCTTGATGGCCCTATACAAACACTGAAAAAGTGGTTGACAGAGGGTAGAGAAGAACGCACTGTCATCTCTGTTGTAGGAATGGCAGGATTGGGAAAAACCACTCTTTCTAAGCAAGTCTTTGACAGGGTACACACAGACTTTGAGTGTCATGCATTGATCACAGTGTCTCGGTCCTATACTGTTGAAGGGTTGCTGAGGGATTTGACGAACAAGCTTTGTAAAGAAAGACTGGAGGATCCTCCTCGAGATGTTGCAACTATGAATCAAATGTCACTGATAGAAGAAGTCAGAAATCGTTTGAACAATAAGAGGTATGTTGTCTTGTTTGATGACGTATGGAATAAAACATTTTGGGATGACATTGAATTGGCTCTGATCGACAATAAAAATGGAAGTAGGATATTAATCACTACCCGGGATGAGAAGGTCGTGGATTTATGTAAGAAATGTTTATTTTTTGAGGTACATAAGCTACAACCATTAAGTAAAGAAAAATCACTGGAGTTGTTATGTAAGAAGGCATTTGGGTATGGTTTTGATGGAAGCTGTCCAAAAGATTATGAAGAAGTAGGTCTGGAAATTGTTAGAAAGTGTGAGTGCTTACCTTTATCAATTGTGGCCATCGGTAGTCTTTTAAACAGAAAATGTAAAAGTCCATCTGAATGGGGCCTGTTTAGTCAAAATCTAAGTTTAGAGTTGGAGAGCAATTCCGAGTTAGACAGTGTAAAAAAAATTTTAGGCTTGAGTTACGATGATTTGCCACAGAATCTGAGGTCATGTTTATTGTATTTCGGAATGTATCCAGAAAATTACGAAGTTAAATGTGATAGATTAATTCAGATGTGGATAGCTGAAGGGTTTGTCAAACATGAAAGTGGAAGAAATTTAGAAGAAGTTGCACAACAACAATTAATAGAGTTGATTAGTAGAAGTTTGGTGCTAGTATCATCATTTACCATAGATAACAGAGCAAAATTATGTCGTGTTCATGACTCAATACATGAAATGATCCGTGGAAAAACTAAGAATACAGGGTTCTGTGAGTATATTGATGTGAATAATCACTTGGAGTCAAGTGGTCCCATTCGACGCTTAACAATAGCAACAAGTTCCAATGATTTAAGTGGAACTATAGAAGGATCACATCATATTCGGTCAATTATAATTTTCGGGAGGAGGGAAGTCTTATCTGAACAATTCACCAGCCACTTGCTTTCAAAATACACGCGGTTGAAGGTACTTGATTTTGGATATGCTCCATTATATGATGTTCCTGAAAATTTGGGGAGTTTAATTCACTTAAAGTATCTAAGCTTCTGGAGTACATTCATAAGAAGCCTTCCGAAATCCATTGGTAAGCTGCAGAACTTGGAGACCTTAGATGTACGAGCAAACAGGGAGATTGAGGTACCAAAGGAGATTACGAAGCTTAGAAAACTACGTTGTCTTTTGGGTAACCGAATGTCTGCCATTGCAGTGAAGGATAGTATTGGAAGCATGACATCCCTCCAAATGATGCATATATTGATAGATCCAGATGGAGTGGTGATTAGAGAGCTTGGAAAGCTAAAGCAATTGAGGGATATGAGACTTTCTAATGTTATGGGACATCATTCTGATACTCTTTCTTCCTCAATAAACCAGATGCAACTCTTGGAGCGACTAGATATCTTCGTACAACACTTGAGTGAACCAATTGACTTGCACATTACATCATCCTTGTCTAAACTGAGGAAGCTTCACCTGTATGCCAATTTAAAAGAATTCCCAAATTGGATTCCGCGACTCCAAAATCTTGTGAAATTGTCTTTGGTTCAGTCCAGGCTAACTAACATTCCATTGATATCTATAGGAAATATGGCAAATTTGTTGATCCTCTCTTTCGGCTCCACTTCGTACGAAGGAGAAACTTTGCATTTTGAAAATGGAGGATTTCAGAAACTAAAGGAACTAGAGCTCCAACGTTTGCATCAATTGAGCTCCATTTTTATTGATAGCGGAGCACTGCAATCTTTGGAAAAGCTTCAGATAATGAATATTCCAGAACTGAAGGCAGTACCCTCTGGCATTCAAAACTTAAAGAAACTCCAAGTTCTCGACATCTTATATATGCCAACTGAGTTTCTGCAGAGGATTGACCCCAATGGAGGAGAAGATTATTTCATGATCAAACATGTGCCCCATCTACATTTTGTCACCAAAAATCGTGCTTTTCTGTTGGCCGAGAGAGCAGCTAATATTCTTTGTGGGGTTATAGAGGTGTGGTCCGTATCCTTATTCTTTATTCTATAGTTTTATATCATAAAAAGCTTATTTTCTAATCTGAGTTTTAGTTTATGTTCATATCAGCTCTATTCCTTTTCATCAGACTAAACTGAATTGAAGTGATGCTTGTAAGGACTGAACAAAAATCTTTATAATTATAAAGAATAAATGTTAATATGTCTGCAACTATAGGAACTGAGGTAGAAATTAAACATGTTGTATATCTAATCAGGTCCTCACATTTTTTATAATGGAAAAGTTGTTCTATTTGTCCCTTCTATTTGTCCCTCACATAAAAATGTCACTTCATTTTGTTTTATTAGTAAGAAATTCAAGTATGGAGTTAGGAGTCTGCATTTAGCGTAGATGAGTGAGATAAGCAATATACAAGAAGGTGGTGTCAGGTCTTCGTGGCTCGGGATTCATCGGATCAAGATTTCCCAGGTTTAATATACACTCTCCCTGGTATGTTCACTACTCGAGGAACCCAACATTGTTGAAAGTAAATATTTAAAAATTTTAGTTTTGTAAGTACATATGCAAGTGATGTTGCATATTGCTTTTGGGATGGTCTTTGGACATGCATGGAGAAGTTTGTCTCTGTTCTGAATTTTAGTATTTTGATGGGAGTACTGTTTCCTGTCCAATTTGTTTGATTATCTTAAATATGTTGTGGAGTGTTAAAATTTAAAAAGAAGTAGTTGATTTATGTTTATAAATGAGTCATCGGTACACCAAAAAAGTTTCAGAAATTTTCATGACGACTATGTTGGAAGAATTTTCACATACCACAATGTTCATTCTTGGCATTTCTAGTGAGAATGTTTCTATCGTGGATCGATTCATTTGTGTGTGAAGATCATAAAGATCAAATTGTGTGAAAATGTTAATGGTGCCATTTAAGTTAAAATCTGGAGAAGTATTAATGTCCTTTGAAGTTCTGGGTAACGGTTAACATATATGGTTTTTCATTCATTCGGATGAATATCTCTGTTATTTTCCCAAGTGAAAAAATAAATGATTCTTAAATGATGTTTATGTTAGCAATAGTCCAAGTTTGAATCAAAAAGTTTCACATTGAAAATAATAGACCAAGTTATAAGAACCATAATCTCTCAATGATTATAACTATAATCCATATATAACAAAAACATATGAAAGAATATATAACCCAACAGTTTCTTTCCTTTTTAATCTTTGCATGGATTTATTTTTGGTCTCTATTCATTTCAACATAACAAAGAAAACGAACAACTTGAGGAGGATTAAGAAGCACATATATCTTTCTAAAATTATTTATAACTATGTTGTGTCATAAACAAATTGACTCATATGAGTGTGGTTACTATATGTAATTGATACCAATCATTGTATGTGATCATATTACAAGTAATTGGAAAACGATAATAATTATTGATTCAAATGCTTTGCAATTTTGTCTTTTTATATATTAGTTGAAATTATTATCGTTTGTCCGGAGATTTGACAATTCTACACCAATGCACGAGAAGTCGATAGAACATGTAAGGAAAACTTGTGCCAAATATATAGTAAAAGTGTATAATAATGTATAGTACTTTGAAGTGCTTTGATTATAGTAAATATTTGTACATTATTTAAAGTTCTTTGATTCGAAATTGTTATCTATATATTTATATATATATATATATATATATATATATATATATATATATATATATATATATATATATATTTTTTTTGTGGTTGTTTCTGTCTAAGTTTGTTACGTAAACAGAAAGAAAAACAAAAAAATGTTTTTTAAAATATATGTAGAATAGGCTTGGTTATAGCCAAAACTAAAGCTTATATGACGAACAGTCTTCGGTTGTAGTGTATGCGGAAGAATATACTTAAGAATAAGCTTTGGTTACGACCTAAATCGAAATCTGTTCTCCTCTTCAGGTTTTAAATAATTTTATATTATTTTTGAAATTTTGAAGCATATATGTTGTTTCTATAACCAAAACCTATTCTTCTCTTCACGTTTTATTAAATTTGAATTATTTTTAAAGTTTTATTAAATTTGAATTATTTTTAAAATTGAAAAGGGAATAAGCTTTGGTTGGGTCCTAGAAGCAAAGTCTTTCCCTTTATTTATTTTTTTAATCTTTTTATAATTGTTTTATGCGTTGGTTTTGTAACCAAAGCTTATTTTGGAATTATAGACTTTGGTTAGAACCGAAGTCAAAAACCTTCCTTTTTTATTTTGTCTGAATATGTTTTGGTTTGGGAATCGAAATACAGTATCGAAAAGAACCATGCCAAAATCCTTCACTACATCGGTGAATTTTAATAAAATCTTGAAAGGATGAATGTTCTTTGAACTTACAGACTTGATTTTGATTTTCCATCTCCAAGCCTTAAACTAGCGAATTATTACAATTAAGACTATGAAAATTAAACAATAATTCTTGATCTTTCCATTCTAAAACCAAAAAACTACTAAAACATTATCTATTCCATTTAAGTTTATTCAACAAGAAGCTTCTATAAGTTGCATCCTAAGAACTAAGGCGATCGATGTGAGGTTAGCCTTTTCTTTTTTACGTTAGCAGACTAACAAGCTGCTCAAAGATTTTCTAAGACGCATTTACCAAAATCAAAGTATTTTGTTTTAAAGCATCTTTATATATGCATTTACTTCCAGTTGCAAAAAACTGGTCAAATATGGTTTACTGAATTATGAGCCTTAAAGCAATAGAACCAAATGAATAATCAAATGAAATTATTCCTGTAATGAAAGTCCAAAGCTTTGAAAAACATATACGGTTTACTATACACCTCTATTAATTGGTACAACAGCCACTGAAACACATTAACATTGTTTAATCTCATCAAGTTATAGCTGGATCACAATATCTCATCACCTTATAGCTGGATCACAATAAAAAGGAAAGAAAAAAACCACAACTTGCTCGCAAAACAATAAAGAAATACATGGGAAGCTCAAAGTTTTCGACTCTGCATAGAAAATGCATTAAATCTGTGAAGGCTTGCATTAAAAAACAAAGTATACTATACTTTGTTTTTTTGTTCCAAATACCTCTGTAGGTATCGAAGCGATATAGATACAGAGGATGTATTTGAAACAAAAAACAAAACCGAGTCAAATTAATCATGTTTGTTTTATTTTGTATATAACTTTAATTATTTATTGTAAACATCACATGCACGCTTGATTTTAAAATGGAATACAGAAAAAAAAAAAAAAAGAAATTATAATAAACTGTATATTGTTTGACTAGCTGCAATTGTTTGCAATATATAGTGCTAAAGAACATAAAGTTTTACATTCCATTTCCACAAAGCTAGAGAGTGCTAGACTAAAATGGCAGAAACTGCGGCGTCTTTTGCTAGTCGGCATGTGTTTCCAAAATTTTTGGAAGCCGTAAAGATGCTGAGAGATCTCCCAAAAGAAGTTGTAGAAGTTGCCGATGAGCTAGAAAGCTTTCAAGATTTCATCCATGATGCAAATAAAGTGGCTGAAGCAGAAGAAGATAAAAATAGGCGTGATAGAATAAGAAAAAGGTTGATGAGGCTAAGAGAAGCAGCTTTTCGCATGGAAGATGCCATCGATGACTATGTCATATGTGACGACGAGAAGCAACCTGAAGAAGATCCTCGATGTGCAACTTTACTATGTGAGGCTGTTGAGTTCATCAAAACTCAAATCCTTCGCCTTCAAGTGGCGTATCAAATTCAGGATGTTAAATCGCTTGTTCGTGCGGAAAGAAATGGGTTTGAAAACCATTTTCCTATAGGATCAAGATCGAACGGTTCTAGAGGAAATGAAAATTTCACATGGCATAAACTTCGAATGGATCCTCTCTTTATTAAGGAAGAGGAGGTTGTTGGCTTTGAAGGCCCTATACATGCATTGAAAAAGTGGTTGACAGAAGGACAAGAAGAACGCACTGTTATCTCTATTGTAGGAATGGCAGGATTGGGAAAAACCACACTTTCTAAGCAAGTTTTTGACAGGGTACATACAGACTTTGAGTGCCATGCGTTGATCACAGTGTCTCGATCCTACACTGTTGAAGGGTTGCTAAGGGATTTGACGAACAAGCTCTGCAAAGAGAGAATGGAGGATCCTCCTCGGGATGTTGCAACTATGAATCAAATGTCGTTGATAGAAGAAGTCAGAAACCGCCTTCACAATAAGACGTATGTTGTCTTGTTTGATGACGTATGGAATGAAACATTTTGGGATGACATTGAATTGGCTCTAATTAATAATAAAAATGGAAGTAGGATACTAATCACTACCCGGGATGAGAAGGTTGCGGAGTACTGTAAGAAAGCTTTATTTTTTGAGGTGCATAAGCTACAACCTTTAAGTAAAGAGAAATCACTGGAGCTATTATGTAAGAAGGCATTTGGGTATGGTTTTGATGGATGTTGTCCAAAAGATTATGAAGAAGTAGGTCTCGACATTGTTAGAAAGTGTGAGTGTTTACCTTTAGCAATTGTGGCTATTGGTAGTCTTTTATATAGAAAATGTAAAACTCCACCGGAATGGCGTCGGTTTAGTCAAAATCTAAGTTCGGAGTTGGAGAGCAATTCCGAGTTACACAGTGTAACAAAAATTTTAAGTTTGAGTTTCGATGATTTGCCACAAAATCTGAGGTCATGTTTGTTGTATTTCGGAATGTATCCTGATGATTACGAAGTTAAATGTGGTAGATTAATTCAGCAGTGGATAGCTGAAGGGTTTGTCAAACAAGAAAGTGGAAGAAATTTGGAAGAAGTTGCACAACAACATTTAATGGAATTGGTGAGTAGAAGCTTAGTTCTTGTATCATCATTTACCAAAGATGACAAGGCTAGAGCATGCCGTGTTCACGACTCAATACACGAAATGATCCGTGGAAAGATGAAGAATACGGGGTTTGGTGAGTATATTGATGAGGATAGTCATTTGGAATCAAGCGGTATCGTTAGACGCTTAACAATAGCAACAAATTCCAATGACTTAAATGGATCTATGGAAGAATCACAACATGTTCGGTCAATTATAATTTTCAGAAGGAGGGATGTAAAATTCACAGACCGCTTGCTTGCAAAATACAGACGGTTAAAGGTGCTTGATTTTGGGTATGCTCCCTTATATGATGTTCCTGAAAATTTTGGGAGTTTAATCCACTTAAAGTATCTACGCTTACGGAATATAATGATAAGAAGCCTTCCAAAATCCATTGGTAAGCTGAAGAATTTGGAGATCTTAGATGTACGAACACATAGGGTGATAGAGGTACCAAAGGAGATTACGAAGCTTAGAAAGCTACGTCATCTTTTGGGTAGCCCTATATCTTCCGTTGCAGTGAAGGATAGTCTTGGAAGCATGACATCCCTGGAAAAGATGCATGTATTGATAGTAGATGAAGATGGAGTGGTGATTAGAGAGCTTGGAAAGCTAAAGCAATTAAGGAATCTTAGGCTTTCTAATGTTATGGGAAATCATTCTGATACTCTTTCTTTCTCAATAAACCAGATGCAACTCTTGGAGCGACTAGATATCTCCGTCCAATATCTGAGTGAAGTAATTGACTTGCACATCACGCCATCCTTGTCCAAAATAAGGAAGCTTCACCTCTATGGCAATTTAAAAGAGTTCCCAAGTTGGATTCCGCGACTCCAAAATCTTGTGAAATTGTCTTTGGTTGAATCCAGGTTAACTAACATTCCATTGAAATCTCTCGGAAATATGCCAAATTTGTTGTTCATCTCTTTCGACTACAATTCTTATGAAGGAGACACTTTATATTTTGAAAATGGAGGATTTCAGAAACTAAAGGAACTAGAGCTCAAATGTTTGGATAATTTGAGTTCTATCTTTATTGATATCGGGGCACTGCAATCCTTGGAAAAGCTTAAGATAATGACTATTCCACAATTGAAGAGAGTACCCTCTGGCATTCAAAACTTAAAGAAACTCCAAGTTCTCGATATCTTATATATGCCGAGAGAATTTCAAAAGAGGATTGACCCCAATGGAGGAGAAGAGCACTGGATGATCAAACACGTGCCTCATATACATTTTGTCATGAAAGATCGTGGTTTGCTAATGGTCCACAAAGTAGCTCAAATTTTATCTTCGCGTTTACAGAGGTATGCTTTTTATCTTTACTAATAATTCTATTTTTTCATATTATAAAAACTTTAATTTTTAATCTCAGAACTTAAGGACATCTTACTTTAGTTTCTATACATATCGGCTTCACATCGGACTAAAATGATTTAAAATGATAATTATAAAGAATAGAAGTTAACGTGTTTGTAACTATAGAAACCAAGGAAGAAACTAATTCTATTATTAGTATATATAATGTCTTCAAATTTTCCATTGTTGAAAAACTATTCTATTTGTCCCTTGCATATAAAAATAATATTTTATTTTATTTTTCGTTGATGCCCAGAAATTACATCTCCTCCTAACATGAAATTTCTTTTGAAATTTCAAAAGAAGTGGTTGCTTTATGTTTGTAAATGGGTCATCAGCACACTACAAATTTTTGCCACGACTTTTGGGAATTATCATTACTATTATGTTGGAAGAATTTTCATATCCAGAGCTCATTCTTGGCATTTTCTGTCAGCATATCTTCATTTGGATTGATCATTAGTTTTTCGGAATAAGTTTTTCTGAGAACTTCTTTTTGTGTTGATCATAATTAATCCACATAATTTGGTGCGAAAATATTAATGCGTGTCATTTGAGTAAAAGCTGAAAAAGTATTAATGTCCTTTGAAGTTGTAGGTAAGGGTTAACATATATGGTTTTTCATTCACTTTAGGATAAATCTATGTTGAAAGTGAAGAAAAAAAATGTTAGTAAGTACAAAAGGGTGAATATTTTTCCCTTTTTAATCTTTGTACCGATTAATGATTCTTGGTCTCTATTCTTTTCAACAGAAAAAAAGCAACTGTGCAGTTTGAAGCGGATAATGAAACACAAATAAAACGGATAACGTAGCCGCTGGGAACTGAGGGAATATATTAATGATACGTGTTTGTAAATTAGATAGCATAGATTTAATTATTCACTGTTTTTTCTGCTTGGCTACTTTTATTTTTGATACATTTGTTAGTTTGTTTGACCTGGAAATATTGATAAAATAGTGATAATAATTAAATAATACTTAATGGAACATAATACAATGCTCTATTTTTGTATATTTTGTTTGGAAGAACCTATGGCAAAAATATATACAGAAGAACTAATGAATTAGGACGGTTGCATTTAATGGAAGAGATGAGAAGGTAGACAAAATAAAAACAAAAATTTGTTTTTCATTTGTTATTTGTCATTATCACCATATTCTTTCTTTTGAATAAAACATTCTACACCTGTTCAGAGGACAAGGGAGAGTTTTCAGACAGTTACATGGGAATAATGTCGTGATGAGAAAGAACGTGGAAAAACCGTTATGCAGAATATATTTTATGTTGCTTTATAAATAGATATACTATTCGCTTAAATTCACATCCGTACCTCGTTTAAATCTGTATTTGAATAGAAAAAGTATTCGAATCAATAATTTTATAACTTTATTTTTAGAAGAAAAAAAAAATCGTAAAAGTTATTTAATTTTATATTTTATTACATATATAAATAAAATAAAAAAGAAGTTTCTCTTATAACATATTTCTTGTATCTATGATATATTTTATATTTATCATATTTTTACCATTTTTATAAATTTTCAACACTCATATTATTTTATAATGTAATTATATAATTTATAATATTTTATATTGTAATATGATTATTTAAATTTTATAAGTTCGCATTAAACATTCAAGATTAAAACGCAAACTTAAACAAATTTTACTGTATTTGGTATCAAATATTGCGAAGAAAAAATGAAGTATATGAAATATGCATGCTTGACGAAAATCATCTCGGAAGGAACGAGTAAGGAGAGTCAAAGAAATGTTAGAATTGGTACGCATTAAAGTACGCATTAAAAGGGTTAAAGCACTTGTTGAAGGACAATTAAAGTAGAAGTGAGGAAGACTATGGAAGAAAAAATTGAAGTGAGAAAAATGTTTTAGAAGATAAGAGAAGATTTAGGGGTTCAAGAACATGAAATAAGAAAATATTAGGAGTTCAAGACCAATACATCAAGAAAAATGTTGAAGAGGTTCTGCCCAACCCATTTTTCCAAATAATCAAATCAAATCATACACGAATAATCAAATAAAATTATTCATGTAAGGAAAGACAAAAACCTGTGGAAAGCATACACGGCTTTCTATAAACTTTTACTAATGGGCACAACAACCACTGAAATAAACAAACGTTGTTTAATCTCATCACATTAGCTGGATCACAATATCACTACTTGCTATACCTACTACGCCAAATTAGAAAAGAAAGAAGGAACGCACAACTTGCTCGCAAAATACTTAAGAAAGAAAATGCACCAAATCTGTGTGAACACTAGCATTTAAACAAAACATGGTATCGACATGACATAGATAAAGAGGATGTATTAGGGACAAAATCAAAACCGAGTCAAACTAATCATGTTTGTTTTATTTTGTGTATGGTTTTAATTATTTATCAAAATTGTATTGTTCAGATTGCTTGTGCAAACATCACATGTTTGTTTGGTTTAAAAAAGGCATAGAAAAATGAAATATATTATAATAAACTGCGCATTGTTTGGGTAGATACAATTGTTGGCTATAAATAATGTTGAAGCACACGAAGTTTTTACAGTTGCCACTACCACCACAAAGCAAGAGAGAAAGCTAAACTAAAATGGCAGAAACTGCAGTGTCTTTTGCTTGTCAGCGTGTGCTTCAAAAGTTTTTGGAAGCTATAAAGATGGTGAGAGATCTCCAAACAGAAGTCGCTGAAGTTACAGACGAACTAGAAAGCTTTAAAAAATTTATCCATGATGCAGATAAAGTGGCTGAAGCCGAAGAAGATAACAGTAGGCGCGACAGAATAAGAAAAAGGATGATGAGGCTGAGAGAAGCAAATTTTCGCATGGAAGATGTCGTGGATGGCTATGTCCTATGTGACGAAAATAACCATAGTGTATTTTTAATTCTACGTAAAAAAACGAAGCTGACAAATGAATAATTCAAAGAATTTAATAAAAATAGATGAATTATGACAAATAATAATAATAACAATAATAAAATTAAAATATGATATAAAAAATAAATAAATAATTGAACAATGATAATATCTATAATAAACTAAATAAAAAAATATTGAAAAAAAATACTTCCTTTAAATATTTTTAAAAAGATATTTTCTATTTAAATAAAAAATTAAAAAATAATTTCAATAACATAAACATATATTACTTTTTTTCTTTTAAATATATCAAAGTAACTAACGATTTGATTTTAATATTTTTCTACTAGTATTACCAAATTTGAAATTTAAAATATATAATAATAAAGTGTCCAAGTGTGAGTCAAAGTCCCACATTGGATAGAAAAGACAAAGTTAAACACTATATAAAAAAAGAAGAAGACCCATAACAACATTGCCTTAAGGTTTTGGTGTAAAAGTGGTGTCAAATGTCTTATATGTGTAAGCCTAATGTCATATCACCATATGGAACCACAAAATAATTAAGCTTTTTAATGTACCATTTTAATGTCTGTAAGCAATATTCACATATCTCTAACCTATCATATATTTTTAACCTATCGTTGAAGAGTTGGTATTCAATATGAGTAAACAATCGAGTGACCAAATTTAGTGACAAAAAATAATTAGTTACTACAGTGACCAATTTAAATACTAATTTATAAACTAAAAATTGTTGGTAATTAAACTAGTTTCAAAAATTTATAATTGGGTTCTAAATTGGTAACTAAAATAGTTTCTATCATGAATTAGTTTATAAATTAGTCACTAACATTATAGCTACCTATATTTAATGTCGGAATCACTAATGACTAGGGATGTCAACGGGGCAGGTAGGGTACGGGTAGTAGCTCCCCCATACCCTACTCGTTGGATAAATATTCGCCCCGTACCCATACCTATATCCGTCGGGTATCTATTATGCGGGTACCCGTTTATTTTTTTCATATCCGCGGATATCCATGGGTATCCGTGAATATTTACAAAATTATTTAAAAAAATAAATATTTAATCATAAATTCAAGTAAAATAAAATAAAATACATCACTGTCATAAAATTTAAATAAAGTTTAAACAAACTCAAGTTTATACAAGTCCAAATAATTATAAAAATAAATATAAAATAACATTCAACACAATGAAAATTCTTTAATTAGTGTTTTGATCAACAAGTCCACTTTCTCTTATTGATTCCTAAAAAATAATCAAATAATAAACCCCAACTGTCACGTGCCAGGTATTCTTATTTTGATTCCATCATTTGACAACAAGCATACCATAAACGTCATTGTCTATAGGGTTTGATGTATATGCCCAATTTCAAAGAAGAGTAAGAGAAGAATGTGAAGGGGTGTACTTGGAAGAAAACAACATACCAATACTTGAAGCTCGAAGAATAAAGACATATGAAGATAAAATGTGCAGCTTAGAAAATATTAGATCATAATGTTTTATACTAATATATATATATATATATATATATATATATATATATATATATATAAGGGTATTTTTGTGAATTAAAGTTTAGCGGGTACAAGTATCCACGGGTACGGATACTATGATACTCGTACCCGTCCCGTTAACATGCGAGTATCAAAAATACTCGTACCCACAGGTAGCGGGTATCCATTTTTAATATCTGTATTCTACCCATTGTGGGTTTTATTCGTGGATACCCGCGGGTATGGATATTTTTGACATCCCTACTAGTGACATTTGGATAGTCTCTATTGCTCTGCAGAGCCATTGTCAATGAGTTTCACTATACCACTCACAAAGTTAATCCCTTTTGCGTCTGAGGCCATTATCACGCCTTCAGACTAAGATCTCATGCTACTCTCACCACATAATACATTCTACTTACATGAGTGTGAATGGTTATTAGAGTATCAAGATTAGAGATGTCAAAAAAATCCGTACCCGTAGGTATCCGCGGATAAAACCCGCAGCGGATAGAAAACGGATATTAAAAATGGATACCCGTTATCTGCGGGTATGGATATTTTTGATACCCGCATGTTAACAGAGCGAATATAGGTATCATAGTATCCGTACCCGTGGATACCCGTACTCGCTAAACTTACACCCCTTGAAATTCTTCTCTTTCCTTTCTTTGAAATTGGACATATACATCAAACCTTATATAGACAATGACGTTTATGGTATGTTTGTTGTCAAATGATGGAATCAAAATAAGAATACTTGGCATGTGACAATTGAGATTTATTATTTGTTTATTTTTTAGGAATCAATTGAAGAAAGTGAGTTTGTTGATCAAAGCACTAATTAAAGAATTTTCATTGTGTTGAACGTCATTTTATATTTACTTTTACAATTATTTGGACTTGTATTAACTTGAGTTTATTTGAACTTTATTTAAAATTTATAATAGTGATGTATTTTATTTGAATTTATGATTAAATATTTATTTTTTAAATAATTTTGCAAATACCGGCGGGTACATGTGGATATGAAAAAAATATGCGGATACCCGCATAACGGATACCCGACGGATATGGGTACGGATACGAGACAAATATTTATCTAGCGGGTAGGGTACGAGGGAGCTACTACTAGTACCATACCTACTCCATTGACATTCCTAATCAAGATATCTCCTTACTTGAATCCTTACCTCAATGCAACACTAAAGGAACACCGCCAAACACATACTTTCCTTCATAAACATGCTTCCACTTCAAGATCCTAATACCAAACAATCACCCATATGTATTCATCCATACTGAGTGATATTATGTTCATGATGAACTACAACCAACATATATTTTCATACTTCATCACTATCAATGTCGATATATAAATATACATACATCATGTCTTTGTTTCACCAAGTTTATAATCCATATTACCCCTGCAATAAATACATTCATCATAAATTCTCGTACCACTTTCTCATATACATGGTACAACAACTTAACAACATATGTATGAACTATTAAGGATTTTAGAAAAAACACTACAACTTCAACAAAAACACAAAAGAATAAGTCTTGCATACAAAGGTCTCATTCAACATCTACCATGGTACCAATCATCAAAACAACTCAAACAACAAAATAAATAGAGAAAATTTAACTCAATGGGATGCCACAACTCATAATATATAGTTCACAATTTTCACCAATAAAAAAGATCACAAAATCAACATGCACGCAACTAAAATTCCAGAAAATCAATCATGAAATTTGTAAGAACTTTTAGCTTCTCTCACATTCGAAGACAACCTAAAACTTTAAGAATTCCCAAGCAGGAGCGGCTCAAGAGATTGAGAGGCCTAAAACAAATTTAAAAAACGAGACATTTTATTTAAAAGTTATTTCAAACTTTTTATAATTTCAAAATTATTTATTAAATTGTCATAATTAATTCATATAACATTTTTTTCAATAGATAATGGGCTAATTTGTTTTATCTTTCTTTAGAGATTTATGATTTTAAGTAAGTTTTTATAATCTTTAGCTTTGAGAAATTTCTTTCGGTTCAATAAAATGACACTAGAATTGTTAACATTATTCTATAAGCTATATATGTATTTGGAAAAGAATTTATGTTTTTTATATAATTAAGAATGTCAATTGATTTATTATTTTCTAAATTATCATGTTCATTCAAAGAGCACCGATGTGTAATTTCTAATTTAATTTTTGTATCTATTTTTATAAACTTTTTCATAACTTCTTTTTGTTATGCAATTAAAGTGTCACTCTTCTCGTCTTTTGGATTTTTGAATAGCCTAATCCAAATTTTATAGTTGACATACCTACATATTTTTATATGAAATAAATAATTATAATGTATAAAGCACTACTAAGGATAAATATATAAAATGAATGAATTAAAAAATTAAAACATCCAGGTTCTGATTGTTAAGAAAGTAATCTCGATGACTTGTAGTATCTTGAATTCTGAAGTCTCTTTCTCTTTCTCAAGTTAACTTTTTCACAAACTTGCAAAATTTATTTATTAATCATTAATAAAAATAATTTAAAAATTATTGTTCTTCTCAACTTAATAGTAAGTCATTTTTTCCCTAAATGTGAATTATTTTTTGACAGAAAACCCAAATTTGAGTTATACTTTAATTAATCTATTATCCGCCCAAAGACTAAATCATAATCTAACTAATAGTTTTGTAAAAAAATTTTAGTTCCTCGATATGCAAAAGGAAATTTGGAAACCCGTAAAAGTATTGAAAAATAAAACTGGACAAAAGAAATACATTTCTGATTCTAATACAAATTCAAATAAAATCAAAATAATAACAACACAATTAAAAAAAAAAACATACTAACAAGAAATGAGGATGGACAAATTGGGTACACATGGAGCCACATGAGATTCAAGGAATAATATTTGAAATAACCCTAAAAAAATACTCTTAGAAGAGAAGAAAGAGAGACAAAAGAAGTCACAGATGTAAAAGAAGAAAATAGGATCCAGATTGATTATAAAATAATAAAGATAACTAGTTATTCCTTTTTCGTAAACAAAATTATAATTTACTAAAAAAAGATTTTAACTCATTAATTAAAATTTTTAATACTAATAAAAATTAAGAGAAACTAGTAATAATTTAATTAAATTTTATTCTCAAATGTAAACTTATAATTAATTTAAAGAGTTATATTAGTTATAAAAATTTGTTGAGACCTTCTTTAGTTAGTACTAAAAAGTGTTTTTGAGACATTTTTTCTTAAACATAATTTTATAATCAATTTAATAGAAAAATATTAGTAGTAAAAAACAATTTGAGACCTTCTTTTTCTGGAAACCTAAAATGATTGCTTTACTTACTTTACTTTTGAGCCGGCTATGCCCCCAAGTTGTCTTCCAACTTGCGAAAACTCTACCTCAACCTAAGGACAACGTGAAGATGGTTGGACCGAACCAAACATACCACAAATTGGCAAAGAGTAAAATACAATACTTTTGGAGCACATACAACTCAAAAAATGTTGCATGCAAAACAAAAAAGAGAATATTGGACATCGAAGGTAGCCAAATTTTGACTTATCTGAATGGAGAATCTGTTTGGTTTGACTTGAGGAATTTGTCACGGTTAATGCAACGATGTCGAAAAAGATGAGATTTAGATGAATTCTCAAACAAAGAAGATCGAGGTTTTCTTTATGGAGAGAAGCTGTTAGAGAGAAGTAGGAATTCTCCGTTTATGTTTTTCTAAGAACTGACTTGAATTTTAAAATAAGACAAAGTTTGAATTTAAAATTCTAAATATTAAAAAAAACTGTAAAAAAATAAGACTTTTAATTCTGTAACACCCCAGATGGATATTACTAGATAAAACTGATTTTTCACAAAATATACTTTAAAAAAATTAGACATTTCGATAAATTCCCAAGTGCCGGAAATTTCAAACTTGACTTGCTATAATCCATTCGTACTGTCTCATCTTTATTACAAGTTCATAATGGATAAAACATCATAATGTCTATTACAAAAGATAGGAAAGCATAGCATAAAGAAAATCCCCCATCGGTAGCCCCGCTCTGTTGCTAAGCATCAGCATGATCACCTGAATTCACATCTGCTCCCACGTAACAAGTCACGTGATCATCGCCAAATATAAACACACAAACAAGCAAGGGTGAGCTGAGAAAGAAAAATTATACAAATAATATGATAATAAGAATTGACCCTCACCCAATCTAACTTAGTCAATTTTAGTTTATTGACCTTTTTATAACATTATACCCCAATCTCATAACCTATATGAGAAAGATCCATTCACAACCTTGGTTCTAGGGATTATCATGCTCCCACGAACCTACCCGCTCGTGGTCCAATTCTACGGACCTCCCCGCCCGTAGTCCAACTCTACGAACCTGCCCGCTCGTAGTCCAACATGCGTGAACACCTACTATGAACCTCCCCGCTCATAGTAGCCTCAAGTGTGAGCACGGAACATACGAACCTCCCCGCTCGTATCCCCACACAAGAGTACAACAGATACGGACCTCCCCGCCCGCATCAATCACGCATCTCAAATCTTCGTTACGAACCTCCCCGCTCGTAACTAATCCAGCATATCCCTGACCAAGCCATCAAACCATCCCTGCAAATCCATCTGCAATGGATCCCTGCCCTTACACTATCGCTTGTCGCTATATAAGCACCGCCAAGCACCAGACACTTCCAAACCCACTGGTTTGTGACTACCACACGCATCTTATTTTAAGATAAAGTATATTCACTTATCCAATTACGTGAATCTCACTTCTTATCAAAAGGTAACACTCTTGGCTACCAATTATATTACTTTACTTTTCTCATATATACATATATTAATATGTTAATTATTCTATTGTCAAAACATCACAAGAAAATAACAACCTAAGTACCCAACTACATGTGGCAAATAATTAATAGAACATGCCTTCGTAACTTTTCTTATGCCACCACATAACAAATTTACTAAACAGTAATCTTAAACATCAAAACCACACTTTCATATTAATCACCTTAATTGTATATTTAGGAGACAAAAATATAACGTTAAATATATTTTAATACAATTTATATCCCTTTGTAATAAATTTTTGGATACTTAACTTTTACCCTCATACACAATATCACTACCTTCCAATTTTAATCACTTCATAACCTAAAGATAACCCAATTGTAATTATAGAATTAACAATCAACTCTTAAAACCATTCCAAAAAAATTACAAGAAGAGTGGCTGGACTCTAAATCACAAATCACGTAATGTGATTTGTCCCAAAACAAAAAAACACTACTTCTAAAAGGGAATGGGACCCGCGGCTAAATAAATAATTCTCCAATAAGGAGTGGGACCCATTGCTACGTGGGCCCCATAGTTATGCCTTCACTTAAATAACCTAAGAAATGTATCAATTCAAAGGCAAAGACCAATTCTTCACCACCAACCACTGCAGCTACTTGAATGAGGAAAGAAAAAGCAAAGTTTTATCTCTTGGACCCACATGGAATATTTTATGAATTTTTCTAATGGAAAGAGAAAAAAATCTACACGGTCCCACCCTAAGACAACATCCCATCAATTCCGTTTTCTTATTTAGAGAATTCAAAATTTTGAATGAAAGTCCAAATCAAAAGAACTCTGTACCATACACAACAGATTCACTTAAACGTAAACCACCAAAAAATTATAAAAACGAAATTAATTTAAATTTAAAATTTAATAGCCATTACTACACCTAAACTGCTAACTTTTTGATTTCCAGAGAATTTCTACAATTTTTAGATCATTTAACCATTTGACAAAATATAATATTCACTCTAGTCAAAATTCACGTTCACGATATAATTGCAAAATAAAACAGAATTAAATAAATCTACTAATGACATACTCAAGACTTGAACCCAAGTTCCCTCAGCATAATCAAGAGCTCTAAACCACTTAGGTTAACATTATTTCTTGCCTAAGATTTATCAAAAAACTCTCTTATGATAGTCTCAACCCCTGATTTCTTATACTTTATTAATTATTAATTTTTTTATGAATTTCCTGGATCTCACAAATTCCCTTAAATAAATTTCACATATTTGTAACTTAGGAGTTTATTTTTGGATGGGTGATACGAACAAAATCCGGAAGATAAAGAATTCAACAAATGTAATGGTTCTTAAAAATTAATAATTTGTTATAACACGTAATAATATTTAATAATTATACAATAATATATAATACTAATACAATAATAATAAAAATTATAAATAATTAATAATGACATTGTTAATCATTAGAAATAAATAATTGAGTTTAGAATTTAAAATTATAAAATACTTTAAAAATGTGATAATAAAATATGCATTTGAAATTTAAAATAAAAAAATTGTAAACTGAAGTATGATAATAAGTAATAATATTTAATAATAATACGATAACATAATATGACTAAAATAATAATAATAAAATTTAAAATATTATATAAAGTAATAAATAAATAATAAAGTATCAAAAATAATATTTTATTTAAAATTAAGTAATGTCTTTTAATCTGAAATTTGTTAAGTTAATGTATGATATTTTGAATCATACCTTTCATTATTTAAAATATGATATCTTGATTTTTCTTATAATTGCTATGGAAAATAAAATTTAGTAGTCTTAAAAGTAATACGGGTCAAACTACTAGTATACATACTCATTAAGTATGTATGTACCACTCATTTGGTTATCAATTTGTTACACATCAAGAGATTCCATTTAAATATTTTGAATTAATATGTCATTTTAAATTTTATGATTAATATCATAACAAAATACCACAAAGAACTATTTATTTTTGTACAATTTCTACCATGTTGCCCGAAATTCACTACTAGAAATTCTCATATTACATGGGAATTTACTTGCAAATTTGTTAAAAAATTTTGCAAGAAAAGACTTTTTTTCTGTCATTTTCTCTAAGAATTCTAATTGGCAGGTAATTTCTTCATAGATAATCATTTCCTACAAAATTATAAAATTTGCAAGTATATCCTATAAAATTTATTGCAAAAAGTGTTTTATACAAAATATTTTGCAAGAAAATTGATAGCAATTTCCTGCAAATTTTATTTTCACAAAAAAATTTGTAATTATTTCCTACGAAAAATTTTTCAAAACAAAATTGGCAGGAAATATAATTTTTTTAGTAGTGATTGGCCACATGACATCATTGTCTTTTTTCCATATTCATATCTGTGTTGCTTATAATGCAGAAAACAATTGGTGTGCATATTCATATCTCCCAACAAATGAATACCTAGCTACATTTTTCTTCTTCTTGCAATAGTCTAATTCTCAAATACATACAAAAAGGACTAATAAAGGCAGTTGCAGAAGAGATGAGCCCGCGAAATGCATAAATAATTGGATTATAATAATATGCTCTCTTTACCTCTTCCAATCGGGTTATCCTATGCTTTCTTACAGTAGCAGACCAACAACCTACTCAAACATTTTCTATGACGCATTACAAAAAAAAAAAAAGCGTATTATCTTTAGAAAATTACACTTTGACTTTATTTTTTTAACTTTCATCCTTTATTTTTCGACTAAAGTAATTTAGTGTAGACCATTAATTTTTTTTAAAAGAAAATTGTATATTAATTAATGATTCATGCTAAACTACGTTAAAGAAGAAAGAATGGAAGTAAAAAAAAATTGAGAGTCAGTAATCTCATTTTCCATTATCTTTTAGCATATAGACATTTATTATTACTAGTTGCAAGTTCTGTGCATACTGTCAAGGGACAAATATGGTTTACTGAATTATGAGGCTTAAAAGTAATAGAACCAAACGAATAAACAAATGATTATTTCCGTAATGAAAGACAGAAGCTTTGAAAAGCATACAAGATTTTCTATAAACTTTTATTAGTTGGTACAACCAAAAAATATAGTTAACGTTATTTAATCTCATCATCATAGCTGGATTATAATATCACTACTTCCTATACTTACTACGACAAATAGAAGATGAAAGAAAAAAAACTCACAACTTGCTCGAAAATCATTTAAGAAAGACATGGAAAACCTCATCGTTTTAGTCTCCGTATATTAAATGCACGAAATATGTGTGAAAAGTAACATTTAAAAACAAAATTTGATATCGATATGATATAGATAAAAAGTATGTATTACGGACAAAATATAAACCGAGTCAACTTAATCATGTTTATTTATTTTGTATATAATTTTAATTATTTATTGTAATTATATGGTTAAGATATTAATTCTGCAAACATCACATGCATGCTTGATTTTAGAAAGGCAATACAGAAAAATGATATATAGTGTTTGAAGAAAATAAAGTTTTACCGTTGTCACTACCACGAAGCAAGAGAGAAGAGAGAGCTAGACAAAAATGGCAGAAACTGCAGTGTCTTTTGCGAGTCAGCATTTGCTTCCAAAATTTTTAGAAGCTGTAAAGATGGTGAGAGATCTCCCAAAAGAAGTTGCAGAAGTTACAGATGAACTAGAGAGCTTTCAGGAATTCATCCATGAAGCAAACAAAGTGGCGGAAGCTGAAGAAGATAACAGTAAGCTCAACAGAATAAGAAAAAGGTTGATGAGGCTGAGAGAAGCATCTTTTCGCATGGAAGATGTCATCGATGACTATTTGATATGTGACGAAAAGCAATCTGAGGAAGATCCTCGATGTGCAGCTTTACTCTGTGAGGCTGTTGAGTTCATCAAAAGTCAAATCCACCGCCTTCAAATAGCGTATCAGATTCAGGATGTTAAGTCACTTGTTCGTGCAGAAAGAGATGGCTTCAAAAACCATTTTCCCATTGAACCAAGATCAGACAGTTCTAGAGGAAAGGAAAATTTCACATGGCATAAATTTCGAATGGATCCTCTCTTTATTAAGGAACATGAGGTTGTTGGCCTTGAAGGCCCTACACAAACACTGAAAAAGTGGTTGACAGAGGGAAGGGAAGAACGCACTGTGATCTCTATTGTAGGAATGGCTGGATTGGGAAAAACTACTCTTTCTAAGCAAGTCTTTGACAAGGTCCATAAACACTTTGAGTGCCATGTATTGATCACAGTGTCTCGACCGTATGCTGTTGAAGAGTTGCTGAGGACTATGATGAACGAGCTTTGCAAAGAAATAAAGGAGGATCCTCCTCGAGATATTTCAACTATGAATCAATTGTCATTGATAAAAGAAGTCAGAAACCGCTTGTGCAATAAGAGGTATGTTGTCTTGTTTGATGATGTTTGGAATGAAACATTTTGGAATGACATTGAATTGGCTATGATTGATGATAAAAATGGAAGTAGGATATTAATCACTACCCGGGAAGAGAAGGTTGCGGAGTTCTGTAAAAATTGTTTACTTTATAGGCTGCAAACTTTAAGTAAAGAAAAGTCACTGGAGTTGTTATATAAAAAGGCATTTGGGTATGGCTTTCATGGACGTTGTCTAGAAGATTATGAAGAAGCAGGTCTGGGCATTGTTAGGAAGTGTGGATATTTACCTCTAGCAATTGTAGCTATTGGTAGTCTTTTATATAGAAAATGTAAAAGTCCATCTGATTGGGCCCTGTTTAGTCAAAATCTAAGTTTAGAGTTGGAGAGCAATTTCGAGTTAGACAGTGTTAAAAAAATTTTAAGTTTGAGTTACGATGATTTACCACAGAATCTGAGGTCATGTTTGTTGTATTTCGGAATGTATCCTGAAGATTATGAAGTTAAATGTGGTAGATTAATTCAGCAGTGGATAGCTGAAGGGTTTGTGAAACACGAACTCGAAAGAAATTTAGAAGAAGTTGCAGAACAACAATTAATGGAGTTGATCAGTAGAAGCTTGGTACTAGTAGCATCATTTACCATAGATGGGAAAGTGAAAGCATGTCGTGTTCATGACTCAATGCATGAAATGATCCGTGGAAAAATTAAGAACACAGGGTTTTGTGAGTATATTGATGGACATAATCATTTGGATTCAAGCGGTATCACTCGACGCTTAACAGTGGCAACAAGCTCCAATGATTTAAGTGGATCTATGGAAGAATCAGAACATGTTCGGTCAATTCTAATTTTCGCGAATGAAACTGAAGACTTCACCAGCCGCTTGCTTGGTAAATACATACGGTTGAAGGTGCTCGATTTTGAATCTGCTCCATTGTATGAGGTTCCTGAAAATTTGGGGAGTCTAATTCACTTAAAGTATCTAAGCTTCCGGAGTACATTCATAAGAAGCCTTCCAAAATCCATTGGTAGGCTGCAGAACTTGGAGACATTAGATGTACGAACAAAAGGGGAAGTTCAGGTACCAAAGGAGATTACCAAGCTTAGAAAGCTGCGTCATCTTTTGAGTAGATCAATATCTTCCACTTCATTGAAGAACAGTCTTGGAAGCATGACGTCCCTGGAAAAGATGTATAAATTGGCAATAGATGAAGATGGAGTGGTGATTAGAGAGCTTGGAAAGCTAAATCAATTAAGGGATCTGAGGCTTGATGATGTTAGGGGAGATCATGTTGACACTCTTTGTTCCTCAATAAACGAGATGCCACTCTTGGAGCGATTAGATATCTACGTACAATATGGAGCGGTAATTGACTTGCATATTACGTTATCCTTGTGCAAACTAAGGAAGCTTCACCTGTTTGGCAGTTTAAAAGAATTCCCAAATTGGATTTCGCGACTTCAAAGTCTTGTGAAATTGTCTTTAAATCAATCCAGGTTAACTAACATTCCATTGAAATCCCTGGGAAATATGCCAAATTTGTTGTTCCTCTGTTTTGATGCATATTCTTACGAAGGAGAAACTTTGCATTTTCAAGGATTTCAGAAACTAAAGGAACTACGGCTCAAAAGTTTACCGCAATTGAGCTCCATCTTTATTGATAGCGGAGCACTGCAGTCTTTGGAAAAGCTTCTGATAATGAATATTCGACAACTGAAGGCAGTGCCCTCTGGCATTCAACACTTAGAGAAACTCCAAGTTCTCGAAATCTTTCATATGCCGATTGAATTTCTGCAGAGTATCAACCCCAATGGAGGAGAAGAGCATTGGATGATCCAACATGTGCCCCATGTAAGTTTTGTCGCAAAAAATAGTGCTATGCTATTTGCTGAGATAGCTGCTGGAATTTTTTCTTCGACTTTATACAGGTATGCTCGGTATCTTATTTATTAGTTTTATAGTTCGATATAGAAAAACTTTATTTCCTAATCTCAGTACTTAAGAACTATTTTAATTTCAGTACATATCAGTTCTATGCCTTTTTATATAATAATTTTCATCAGACTAATAAACAGAAATCTATATAATTATCAAGAATAGAAGTTAACATGTTTGTAACTGTAGGCACTAAACCTGTGACATAATCACGTCCTCACATTTCCCATCTTTGAAAAATTATTCTATTTGTTCCATACATAAAAATGACACTTAATTTTATATTCTATTTTTTGAAGAGGAGTGCAGACGTAATGACTAAAGCTACTGAAGGACCCAAAACAAGTTTATGCAGCAAGGGATAGGATTTGGACACGTGGAAAATGATCGTGAAGCTGTTAGCAGGAGAAGCTCGCGCGTGAAATTGACTAATTCTAGTATCAACTCTATTTGGTACGTATGTCCACTCGAGAAACCCAACATTATTGATAGTAAACATCTAAATTTTTAGTTTTTTATTGTTTTTAGATCACTAAGGGTTAACATATATGGCTTTTCAATCACTAGGATGAATCTATGTGGAATTTTCTGAAGTGAAAAATATGTTATGAAGTCCTGAACGGTGTTTTTTTCCACTTTTTAATCTTTCTATGGATTGATTCTTTGTCTTTATTCTTTTCAACAGAAAAAAGCAACTGCATTCTGATTATGCAGCTTGAAGCGGATAATAAAGCGCAAATGTCTGGCTAAAGTTTCAACAAAGAGTTCTGCGGAAGAAACTCTGGAACCTCATATCCATTTCCCTCTAAATTGATCTTGCTATGAAATTCTGCATGAAATTGTTCCTCCCAGAGCAAAGCCATTTAAGAGAGGCATAATTTGAGATATTTGTATCCCAAGACGTGGGATTGAAGTTGAAACCGTTACTAATGCATTTATAGATTGAGATGGGGATATTCATGGTTTGCTTCGCCGCTGGGTTTCTGTTTCACCTCGAATTTAGTAAATGGCTGATTTTTCAGAATGGCTTGGAAGCCAAATCTCAAACACTTTGTTGGACATTGTGTTCCTTTATTGGCAAGTGTACTAAGTAGAATGATTAATTCAGTATCTTTCCTTAGGAACTTAGGTAGTAGTCGTCAAAAGTTCAAACATTGGATCTAATCTTATACGCTTTTAAAATTGGATCTATATTCAATGGGTTAAGACATTAGGTTGAACTTCAAGAGTTTAGCCCTAATTAAACCTGATCAAAAATATGTGTAATACTTAATGAAACATATAATATAATAATGGGATGAATCAATTTTGATATTGTCATTCTTCTACTTTATCCAATTTTGTTGGAAACAGAATCTATGACAAAACATATACAGAAGAACTAACGAACCAGGACAGTTTGCAATTGAAAGATAAAAGATGGAAAAAATTAAAACAAAATTAACAATTTTTTTTTTCATTTGTCATTCTCACCACATTATTTCTTTTGAATAAAAGGTTTTACACTTTGTTAATAGGGTAAAAGAATCTCTAGACACATTGTCACATAGCTAGGAATGATGGAATGGTGAGAATAAAAAAACTGATATGCAAAATATAGATGTGTTAGAAGGTAAATTGTTACTACCGAGTCGAGATCTGTACTCATAGGGACACAAATCTTTTATCCGAGACATGATGTATCAAGTAACTCTAGAGTTCATTTTTCTTGCTATCCTTCATATTATAAGCCTTCTTCACTATTCATGTCGAGATTTTTTCTTCCGACAAGAGTGGTGTGACCTCAAAGATACTTTAATGCTCAACTTAGTTACCAATGATAATAACCATATTGTAATAAATGAAATCACTGACTTCGTAAACAATATTATTTATATTACTTGGAAGTGCTCTGCTTGTTGGGCCTAGAGTTCTAAGATGATTTAATGAATACTACAAGAAAATTAAATAGCACCCAAATTTAGAGATAAAATAATAATTAGGCAGTCATTTAATTAAGTCAGACACCATCTTATAAACAAAAAATTATTAGTATGTAAAAATATCTCCATTTTTAATAAAATAATTATAGTTCATTTGTGAATTAAAGTCCAAATTAATTTTTAAAATAAACGTTAAAATACCTTTTCGATCCTAATTTTCGTCAAATTTTGTAAAATCATTTATAATTTTGTTTTTGTGCTCAAAATGGTCGCAATTTTCCTCAATTTCGTTCAATTTTTGTCTTTTTTTGCTAACACCGTCTAAATCATTAACGCTAATGAACAATGACAGTCACATGTCATTTCATGATTTTTTTTTTATTTTTTTATAATTTTTTTATATATTCTTAAATCCTTTTTAAATTTTTAATTTTTTAAAAATGTTAGTATGTCAACTCAGTGGTGTGCCACGAGTCAGAGTCAATATTTTATATTCAATTTAGTCTCTTTATTTGTTATTTTTGTTGAATCTAGTCCTAATTTTATTTAAAATTGATCAATTTTGTCCCTCTCGAAATTGGGATAAATTTAATTTTTATATTAAAATTATAATGATGTTTTTATTAAAATTCACATTTTTTATTAAATATTTTTTATAAACTTTTATTAATTGGTACAACAACCACTGGAAAGTATAGTTAACTTGAGAGAGTCAAAGCCTGTCGTGTTCATGACTCAATACATGAATTGCTTCGTGGAAAAATGAAGAATACAGGGTTTTGTCACCATGCTGATGTTGAGCATAACCATTAAAAAGTTCCTATGATTTAAGTGGAACTATTGAAGGATCTCAGTATGTTCGGTCAATTCTTATTTTCACGAAGGAAAACTTATCTGAAGACTTCACCAGGAGCTTGCTTGCAAAATACACGCGGTTGAAGGTGCTTGATTTTGGATATGCTAGATTAACTGAAGTCCCTGAAAATTTGGGGAGTTTAATCCACTTGAAGTATCTAAGCTTCCGGGGTACATCCATAACCCGTCTTCCGAAATCCATTGGTAAGCTCCAGAACTTGGAGACCTTAGATGTACGAACAGGACTGAAGGTTGAAGTGCCAAAGGAGATTACCAAGCTGAGAAAGCTACGTTATCTTTTGGGTAACCCAATATCCATTGCAGTGAAGGATAGTCTTGGAAGCATTACATCCCTGGAAAAGATGCATGTATTAACGGATCCAGATGGAGTGGTGATTAGACATCTAGCAAAACTAACGAAGTTAAGGGATTTGAGGGTTTCTAATGTTAAGGGAGATTATGCCAACACTCTTTGTTCCTCAATAAACGAGATGCCACTCTTGGAGCGATTACATATTACCTTAAATTATGGTCCTCAAGAAATTGACTTGCACATTAGGTCATCCTTGTCTAAACTAAGGATGCTTCACCTTCGTGGCAATTTAAAAGAGTTCCCAAATTGGATTCTGCCGCTCGAAAATCTTTTGAAATTGTCTTTGGGTCAATCCATGTTAACTAACATTCCTTTGATATCTCTGGGAAATATGCCAAATTTGTTGATCCTCTCTTTTGGCCCCACTTCTTTTGAAGGAGAAACTTTGCATTTTCAAAATGGAGGATTTCAAAAGCTAAAGGAACTAAACCTCGTACATTTGCATCAATTGAGTTCCATCTTTATTGAAAGGGGAGCACTGCAATCTTTGGAAAAGCTTCAGATAATGAATATTCCACAACTGAAGGCTGTACCCTCTGGCATTCAACACTTGAAGAAACTCCAAGTTCTCGACATCTTATATATGCCAACTGAGTTTCTGCAGAGGATTGACCCCAATGGAGGAGAAGATTATTTCATGATCAAACATGTGCCCCATCTACATGTTGCCAGGACAAATAGTGATTTTCTCTGACATTATTGTAGAGATATGCTCCCTATCTTTATTATTGGTTATTTAGTTTGATATTATAAAAACTTCATTCTCCAATTTCAGTACTTTATGTACATATCATCTATATCCTTTTTTGTCAGACTAAACCGAATTAAAATGATACTTGTCGTGAGGACTAAACAAAAATCTTTTAATCATAAAGAATAAAAGTTAATATGTTTGTAACTACAGGAACTAAGGTAGAAATTAAACATGTTATATATCTAATCACGTCCTCACATTTTTTCATTATTGAGAAATTATTCTATTTGTCCCTTACATAAAAATTACACTGAATTTTATGTTCTATTAGTGAAGAATTCATCAACTCAGGAATTTCTGGATAAATACGGACACAGGTGATGTTGCATATTCCTTTATATATGGTGGTCTTTGGACATGCATGGAGAAGTTTGTCTCTGTTATGAATTTTGATATTTTGATGGAAATGTAGTGTTCATGCCATTGTGAAGTGATGTACATGGATGTTGGTAAAAGTGATTGCTGGTGCTGAATTGGTTGGACCCATTTTGTCTGGTTATCTTAAATGTGTTGTGGAGTGTTAAAATTTCAATAAGGGTCGCTTTATATGTTTGTGAATGAGTGATCAGTACACTACAAAATTTTCAGAAATTTTCATGACGACTATGTTAGAAGATTTTTTACACCCTGCAATGTTCATTCTTGGCATTTCCATTGAGGATGTTTCTATTGTGGATTGGTCGTTAGTTTTTCTGAAAATATTGTGTGTGAAGATCGTAAAGATGATGTCCACGAAATTTTTGCGCGAAAATATTAATGCGTGTCATTTAAGTATAAATCTGGTTTAAGTGTTAATGTCCTTTGAAGTTCTGGGTAATGGGTTCACATATATGGTTTTCCATTCACTAGGAATTTTCTGAAGTAAAGAACATGTTAATTCCTAAACGGTGTTTTACTTAATATTACTTAATATCTTTTTTATTTAAATTAGTTTTTAGAAAATATTTCAGTTTTAGAGATATGTGTCAGTTTTAGAAATTTGTTATTATTTTAGATTAGGAGTGAGATATTCTAAATATTTTATACTTGATATTTGTTATATTTTGCTCTATATATAGAGTATATCAATAAAATACAAAAACATGTTCCTCCGTATAACATATCACATATATCTCTTATATCTCTCATATTATCAAAAGCCCTAAAATTCCCAACATGGGTTCACATATATGGTTTTCCATTCACTAGGAATTTTCTGAAGTAAAGAACATGTTAATTCCTAAACGGTGTTTTACCGTATACTTTTAGAATTGGATCTTTCACTCAATAGGATAAGATATTAGATTGAAGTTCAATAGTTTAGTCCTAATTAAACCTGATAAAATCTATATTAATAAAATATAATAATTAAACAATACTTAATAATGGAACATATAATATAATAATTTTTTGAATATATTTTTATATTGTCTAAGGATATCAACGGGATGGGTAGAGTACGGGTAATAGCTCACGTATCTTATTTACTAAATACATATTTGTCCCGTACCCGTACTTATATTAGTGGGGGTATCCGTGTTATGCGGGTACCCACATATTTTTTTAATATCCACGGATATTCACATGTACCCACAAGTATTTAAATAAACAAAAATTTAATATTTAACAACAAATTTTAATTATAAATTCAAATAAAAATATAATGCATAACATTTATAAATTTCAAACAAAGTGCAAATAACTCATTTAAATAGTATTGAATGACAATTTATAATAAATGGAGATTTTTTAAAACCAATTGATAAAAAAATAACTCATTCAAAATCAACATGTTAATATTTTAATCATTTTTTTAATTTTTTTTAAATTTAAATTAGAGTATAGCGAGTACAGGTAACCACATATATGAATACTATGATACTCGTATCCGTCATGCAGGTATAAAGAATACCCGTACTTGTTACCCGCGGTATCTATTTTTAATATTTATTTTCTATCTGTTATACATTTTATCCACGGATATCCCTAGGTACGATTTTTTTTTTAAATCTCTAAAATTGTCAATGTTGTATTTTTTCAAATTTTGTTGGAAACAAAAGCTATGACAAAATATATACAGAATAACTAAATTTTAGGGTTTAAAAACATACTTTATTTTTTTAATATATGTAGAGATTATCTACTGCAAATCCAACACGATTCACAGTCCTTGCACTATCACAAACCCAACTGCAGATTCACCACATCAACACAACACCGACAATGATCCTTCCATCAAATTTCTCGTTGCAACTTCAACAACCAAGGATGATTCTCTAACAACAAGGAATTAATCTTTTCTGATGTGGAAGATCATACTACACTGCAATCACAGAGCATACTAAGAAAAAATCCTACCAACACCAAGGAATTAATCTTTTCTGATGTCGAAGATCAAACTACACTACAACCACAGAGCACACTGAGAAAAAACCAAACCATAGCTCTGATATCACTGTTGGGAAAAACCCCCGAGAATTACTTTAATAATAGAGAAATAAAATAAACACAAGGAAACACATAAAACCCACACCCATGCCTTTGACCTCGAGTACATCCACACTCTTCAAAGCAATAATTTAACCCAACCCTCACAAAGCTTTTATTACAAGAGTATAAGAAATAAGAAGAGTCATATACAAGCTTGAAGTGTCTTTGACTCGGAACAAGAAACATCATGAATTTAAGTCCATTAGATAGTCACTAACACCCACTTCCTTGGTTGTCCTAGGCGATATAGGACTTTTCAAGACATGTTATTTTCATCAGCCCAACATTTACTAACCTTCTAGCCGAGCTAGATGAGTCTAAGAAAGTCTTAGAACATTGAACAAATCATCTATGGATAAAAATATACATATTTCTATAGAATTTCTTCTTTCTTTCCTATAGTGGTAGATGTTGATCGTTGTCATCGACCTGAGACGGGGAAGCACATAATACGATACATGCACAAGGAAAGATAAAAACACTTTTAAGAAGGAGAACAAAAACTTGAAAATTCAACTTGGAGATGCTACTCGGCCTATTGCTCAATTGCTAAGTAGCTAGTTGTTATGCTAAGACTAGTTGAACATGCAATGAAACATATACAATTACTTTTGTTCTTACATAACTTAATGTATATATTGTAAAGTATATATATATATATATATATATATATATATATATATATATATATATATATATATATATATAAAAGAAAGTAGAGATGGACAAAAAAATCCAATTTTCTTGATCTGATCAATTTTTACTTCAATCTAATTCATTTAAAATCCATTTTATTAAAAATTCAATTCATTTAAAATCCATTTTATTAAATCTGGATTTCAATCTAATATATATTTTACATGTTTTATGGATTGGATATCCATTATCTAAATCAATATTTCAAATATGGATAATCTAAAAAATTTCAATCTAAAATTTCAATTTAAATTTTTAGGTTGTTTAAGCTAAAGGTCAAGGTGGACTAGTCCAAATTTGGTCATTTACGGTTGAGTTGGCATGGCGCTAATTTGGTCATATTTAGCTCTGTATGAAATTTGGCCGTATTCGACTGAATTTAGTCAAATCGGTCCTAGTGAAAATTTGGCTCAATCGACCCTTCAGCAAATTTGATCGTATTCAGTTGAGTTCACCCTGACCCAAATTTGACCGCATTGGCAGAGTCAGTCCCAGACGAAATTTGGCTATATTCGGTCGAGTCGGTTGTGATCACAATTTGGTTGTGTTCAGCCTATTTGGCTTTGAACGAATTTAGTCGATTCGATCTCGACAAAAATTTGGCTGAATCGGCCCTAGACCAAATTTGGCAATATTCAGTCAACTCAGCCGCAAGCAAAATTTGGCTGTTTCGACCGAGCCAGTCGCGATTGGAATTTCATATTCAGTTGAGTCGACCTATGTTGAAATTCAGTCAAATTGGCCTCGGTTGAAATTTGGCCAAGTAGGCCTTGGCCTAAATTTGGACATATTCGGTCGAGTCAGCTCCGACCAAAATTCGTTTGAATTTGGCTGAGTCGACCCCAACCAAAATTTGACTGAATTCGACCAAGTTGACCTTGACCATAATTCTTTTTAAATATTTGATATTGAAGAAATAACCTTCCTCTTATTGAATATTTGATGAAATTATCTTTCCTTTACCGTGATTTTTTATTATTTTATTAGAATTAATTAATTAACATGGAAATAGTAAGAAAATGAGTACGAATATGAGTACATCTCGTTATCCAGTGTGAATGAGGATGAGACACAAATTTGATATCCATTAAGTTTAAGTACAAAAATAATAATTAATTTTTCTATGAAGATGGATATAGGATAGCGACACTTGTTTGTGTCCCGTCCCCTTGCCATCTATCAACCTATGAAGGTGAGACCTAACCGGTACTTACACAACCACAAAAAATAAATTGAAAAAAAACAAAATAAAGGAAAGGTCTGAAATGTTACAAGAAAAATTATATATAACAACCAATTTCTTCTCCTATTCTATCCTTGTCTATACATTAAGAGACTTTAAACTGGCCACGATTCCGCAAACGTGTAATTAAGGATAAAACTCAACCCAATTAGTTATGTAAATTAAAGACTTAATTAGTCCCTTCATCCACACTTTGGTCGAGAGCATTCAAGTTGTTCCTCACTTAGTTTTAGTTTTGATTTAGGGATTTAAGGTTAAAAGGTCATTTTAACAAAAATATTAGTATAAAATTTATACAAATAACAAATTTGATCTTATTTGAAAAAGAATTATTTTATTTTATTTTTAAAAAAAATTGGGTCTTGTTTGAAATAAAAAAAAAATATGGATTAAATTGAGTATAAGACAATGACACTTATACAATTCTATCATGTGACATATTATGTGTCACGAGACCTAACATGTCAACAAAAAATTTAAAAAAATAAAAATAAAATTACGAATTGATGTTGCTAATAACTTTTTTTAAATGACCTAATTGAGTTATTATTTTAAAAATTGAGAGGCAATTTGATACGATCCTATCCAGGAAAGGAGTATGATCGTTTCTGAATTTGAATTCTCAAGAGATACGACACGAATAATTCAGAAAAGAACGCGGGATAAGAGAGAGATGGAGGATGCCACAATCTAGCAGATTGATAAGTCAAGTGAAGATTCGCCACAATGATAAGAACCGGAGGCCTAAGCCAAGAACAAAGAGAATCCTCTCTTTAATGAAATCAAATTTAATATATGACTAAAAGTCTCTACATAATTTTTGGTGCCTCTATATATAGACACATAAATTTAAGAAAACTTGAGAACTCTACAAGGAGGCCCAAGCCCAAAACATAAATACATAAACTAATTTATAAAAGAAAGCTCAAATCCCAAAAACGTAAAACATAACTAATTTCTAAGAGGAAACCCAAAGTCTAAAAATATAAACTAATTTTCCAAAAAACTATCTTTCAAATGTGCTTCAAGCCATGATCTTCATATTTTTTTAATTTCATATTGCTTGTAGCGTCAAGAGTCTTGAATAGTTTTGATCTTCCAATCTTTTGCTCCTTGCCCTTGTCATATGTCCTTTAAATTGTAAAGGTTCATCTTCAAGTTCTTCTTGTATGGAATCTTATGATAGTCATCTATCATTGCCTCCTTCTTGAAGAGAATTTGTTCTCAAATTTGTACCACTTGAAGTTTAGGAGATAGTCCTCTATCATACCCTCTTTCTTAAAATGAATTTGTAATCAAATTTGTTTCACTTGAAGATTCCTTATCACAATTGAAGCAGAAAATTAAAATGGACCAAAAGTCTAATTAAATTTAAAATAAACTAAATCAATGTTTAGGTCAAGACGACCATGCGTCTAGGCCCATCCATAATCCTGTAAATACTTTGATCTTCAACAGGTTTGGCATCTCTTGAACACTAGAGCACTTAGATCTTACAACATATATATAAATTGACTTAATTATGGAAGTATGTTTTCTAACTATCACCCCGGGCATATATTTTGTCTTTTATCCATATTCATATATTGCAACTTATAATGCAGAAAACAATTACACGTGGCATATACATTTTCTGTGCTTAAAAAGTGAGACATGATAAGGGTTTAAGTTGAGTTTCGAAGTCCCACATTCGATAAAAATAGAACGATGACATGCAAGATTTTAGGTTAGAAGTGATGACCAACCCAAAAACTCATTTTTGTAAGGTTTTTGGTTGCACGTGGTATTCTAGTCTTTTATTAAGACTTGTTCACAACTCATTGGAACCAAATCTCCTAGTGTGTCCCCTCATAAAAAACTTCATAGTGGACATTGAATATGAAAACAATTTTGAGAAAGGACAATTGTTTAGCAACGGCTGAAGAAAAAACTGTGGATATTCTACTACAAAGTTTACTTGATTCATATGATCAACTGGTCATCAACACATAACAAGCAAAGGCTTTGGTGATGATGAGAAGTAGATAAACAGACCGTGGATCTAGTGGGAGTCAGACTCATGGAAGATCGAAATCTCTAAGTAAGAAGTATCTCAAATTGTTGTGTTGCGGTGCCTCTATCTTTTTGTTGAAGCCATGTAGAGGATAAAGTATTTCAGAAATAATGTATCAATGTACATAAATTGTGTATAAGGGTTTGAGTACCCCAAGTGCTCATATTTAAATACATATTTATACTTGTTGATTATAAAAAAAGAAGCATCTCAAATGCTACTATTGTGACAAGATGGGACATGTCAAGAAAGATTGTTGGCATTGGAAAAATAGAGGAAAGAAATCTGAAGCATCAACCACACAAGATTGTGTTTTTAAGTACCTCAAAGTACAAGAAATTTCACTTCTTCGTAGTTAGCCTTGGTTACAACATATTGGGTTCATACCATTGCATTTATTGCAATAGGCTTGGTGAGGATGATTTTATCATCTTGCTGTATCATGTGGATGACATGTTGGAGGTAGGCCCCAACAAAGCTCGAATCCAAGAATTTGCATGTTGAAGCGCCTCAAGAGTTTCAACGAGTAATTCTTCTAAGAAAGTCAAATATTCCAATCTTTTATGTCTTGGTAAATTTGCATCCCTAAAATCTTGTTTATTGATTCCAAGTTGCAAGCCAAGAGGATGGAGTTGTCTCGAGTATTGTACGCTTCGGTGAGTAGCCTTATGTATTATGGTTTATATAAGACCAGACATTGACCAAATAATGAGAGTGATTAGTAGGTGCATGGAAAATTCAAGTAGAGAGTATTGGAGTATTGTTAAGAGGATCTTTAGATACATCAAAAGAAACCTTGGGTGTTGCAACATAATAACAAAGAATAAAGCATGATATCAAGATTTGACTACTTTATTAAAAAATCTTCAAATGCGAGAATATGAAGACAAAAGTTCCACGTCAACGAGAACTTATCTTGGAACTTACTTTCATGTTATAAAAGGAACGTAATCTTACCTTAAGAACACATTCCACCGTCTTTTTTTTTTTACTTTATTTATTGTTTGAGAGAAAAATTAAAAAAAAAATATTAGTTTTTTCTAAAGAGAAAAAAGGGTAGTTTTTTTTTTTTTTTCTAAGTGAGAGGTTGTTATTGTTTTTACATTGAAACTAGAAAATAGTATGTAATTTTCTTTCTTTTAATAAAATTATATTCTTTACCTATTATCTATTTTGTTCATTTTATTTTCATTTTTTATTTTAATTATTATTTAGTACTTGTTCTATTATTCTGGTACCCAATAAACGAAGACTTTGCTATATTTCTTTTCTGGGTTCTTGGGAATAGGCTAATAGCCAAATACGTAGAAAACGACTAACGTTGGCAGTTGCTGAATCCGCTAACAATGGAAGAGATAAATTATATGAACTGGAGAAATACATAAATAATTGGATTATAATAATATGCTCGCTTTACCTCTTCCAATCGGGCTAGGCAATGCTTTTTTACCGTAGCAGACCAACAACTTGCTCAAACATTATCTATCACGCATTTTAAAAAAAGAATTGTATTATCTTTTAACGCATCTATACACATTGATTATTACTGGATTATGAGGCTCAAAGCAATAGAACCAAATGAATAAACAAATAAAAACCATTTCTGTAATGAAAGATAAAATCTTTGAAAAGCCTACAAGGTTTTTAATAAACTTTTAATAGTTGGTACAACAACCACTTAAAACAGTTAAGGTTGTTTAATCTCATCAACTTAGCTGGATTACAGTATCACTACTATGCTACACTTACTACACCAAATTAAAAAAGAAAGCAAAAAAAAAAAAAACCACAACTTTCTCTCA
>Ga0214544_1000377_pt1 | contig 78659 bp, 98 predicted proteins | sample CNSS3metaG_FD_160074 | JGI IMG/M metagenome (GOLD analysis project Ga0214544, IMG submission 160074) | Root nodule microbial communities from cowpea collected in UCLA plant growth center, Los Angeles, California, USA - CNSS3 | ecosystem: Host-associated > Plants > Roots > Nodule | place: USA...
TGATTGCTCGCTGCATCGACACGTCCACGAAGCTGATGACGGCGCATTTCGCCGCGCCGACGACCGGGTGTATCGTGAGCGGTCCGGGCCATCCCCGTTTTCGCTTTGATGAGGACTGAAATGGAGGTCAGCCTATTCACGTGGAGCGCCTCAACGCACCTATCCCCACAGTCTGGTGAACGGCTCACACCTCAGCCGACACTTCCTACATGCGCCGGGGAAGGCTCTGACCGACACCGGAACACCCTGTGGCAACGTGTAGCCCTGGATTTTACGACGATTTCTCGGAGGATCATGTCAAACGATTTTTTCGGGCAAGACAGCGCTAATAACCGACGCAGGCGGAGGAGCATCGCGTGCTTGTGAGGAGCTTTCTTACGGGTATGGTAGTTAAGCAGCCCTTTAATTGCGTTGTTGTGAAACTTCCTTTTGAACTCTCCTACGGCACAAGGGTAGCGCTCCTGCCCTCGGCAGCACCAGGAACCGTCATCAGGCGCCGTGTTGTCTCGTCCGACTTCGCCAACACTGGCGGACTTCGTCGCCAAACTTGCTTCGTTGCTTGCAGATCTCCCCGCATGGATTGACAGAAGTGGCGCGATCACACTTACTAAGCGGGTGATCTTTGCCCAATAGCTGGCGAAGCTGATCGCGGAATTTCAGTCCGATCGCACATGGGAACCCGTATTGTTTGATGAGACTGCGGTCCTGGTTCTCGCAGCTGCTGCTCCGGCTTATGCTCGTAGCGGGCGCGGTCGCCGATCGTGTCACCTCATCCTTCACAGCCCGTTGGATCACAAGACGGCCGCCGAGCGGGCCGAACTCGGCGAGACAATCCGGGTCGCCGAGCCCTTGTGCGATAATCCGTTCGATTTCGGTCTCGAGCTTCGCGCTGGAGCTATGCTTCTGGTCAGGGTGTAAGTCCTCCTCGTGCGCTTGGTGATTCACCGCGGGAGGCTTACACCGTGTTCTTTTCCAGCCTTCTGAGGACCCTATGCCTTTACGAGTTCGTGATAGTAACCGCTTTGGTCCCAGGTCGCCCTCAAGATGACCCCCGATACTTTTGCGATGGCGACCGTGAAGTACCCGACCGATTCCTCGCCGGGTTGCCGCCGATAATGTTGGCCAGGATACCTGTGGCAAACCGGTGAACCCTCCAAGAGGTGCCCACAGACCGTCTCGTAAATATTCGTCACCGTAATATGAACGTGGAAATACGGGGCCTCGTGTCCCTCGAAGCCTGCAGCGCCGAAGCCTGTGTCGTGGCGGCTACGGATGAGCGACGGCGGGGGTGTCACCGACTTGTCCGGGACCCAGCCCACCCCGATGATGCCATGCGCGCTCACCTCTAGCGGCCCCGGGATCTCGATGTAGTCACAGCCATGATTGTCCGTCCGCGGCTCCTTGGAAATTTTCATCACCCGAACCTTGTCCATCGCGCCGGTCGCGTCCAGAAGGACGCCGGTTTTGACATCGTTTTGTCTGCAGATGTCCCAAAGGCCTCGGAGAAGGTCTTCACCTGGCTCGAGCGTCGCGTAGATGACCTCCTCAAGCTTCCCACTCAACATTCGCCTTTGCATTCGATAGATCCCCAAAATGAGTAAGGTAGAACTCCTCACTCCATTGGAGACTTTTGATAGCCGCCGAGTGTGAGGTTCGGCGTGAAGAATAAGGGGTTTCCTTAGCCTATTTTCTGTAATGCGGCGCTTCGCGAGGACGAAATTCTTCGCCAGAGCTGGAAATGACGTCGATTAACCGCGCTGAAACACCAATCTCGACAGCATCGGAAGCGAGATCCGCAACCGAGACGGACCGAGCTCGTAGCGGTGCGACCGAAGAGAACCAGTTTGGCGGCACCTGAACGCCCTTGACGCGGAGTTTGCGATTGCTGCTCTCGGCAATGTCGAGAACATCTTCAACTCATACGGAAACCAGTTCCCGATCTTTCCCCTCGCGACCAGTTCATCGCGAGCCGAGTTATCGTGAAAATGTTCGGTTGCAGCACCGACGATCGCTTCAGCTTCGTTGCGCGTGCACCAATCGACTGGGTGTGCGGCATAAAATATCTTAGGCAGTTTTTTGACTTCCACTTCGTCGGAATTCCCTTGACGATCCAAAGCGCGTCCCCGGCCTTAGCTTCAACGAGACGAGTATAGTTTCGCCTGTGCGCACACCGTAAAAATTCCATCGAGTACGATGATAGTCTCACCGTATTTCGTCGTCATCTCGAACGAGCTGCGGCCGGGGCCAGCCCCTCTTTACCTATCTGCACCTGGACACTGTCTATATAGACCGGATTTTCCTTCTTCGTAATCTCCTCATTCCAGTAATTGTACTCCTGTTGGCCGAACACGTAACGCGCATTCGGGAAGGTCGGCACCCAACGCCCATTCTCGAGCCGCGTGTTCCAGCCGACGTGGTCGACATGCATATGCGTGCACATGACGAAGTCGATGTCGCTCCCGGAAAAGCCCGCCGCCACAAGGCCGCGCATGAACGTGTCGTCGGTCTTCATGTTGCAACCGGGAAGATCGCGCGGCTTTTGTTGCCGATGCAGCTATCCACCAAAATAGTGTGATGCGGCGTCTCGACGATATAGGACTGGACGCAGAGCAGCAGCATGCCCGTCGCGTCGAGCGCCTTTGGCTGCATCCAGCCGCGGTTCTCGCCCAACAGCTCCGGCGTAGTCCGGCGATCATGTCGAGCGCCGGAATGAAGGCACCTTCCATCTCGATGATGCGATGCATGGTCATGTCGCCAGCAGTGAACCGCAATGTCATGGTAGGGACCTTCTGTCAGTTGTGCAGGTCAGTGAACCGCAGCGAATAACGGATCGTCGCGCCCGGCCATCACTTCCGTCGTTGACGCCGAGTGGTTTGGAAGTGGCCCTGCCGGCAGATGTATGGATTGGTTGTCCGCCCCTTTCCCAATGATCTTGCCCATTCACTTGTTGCGCGGCGCGCTATGGTCAACCCCGATCCTTCGGATATTGCGGTCGGTCTTCATTCCAGGGCCAAGGCTCGAAACAGCCGAGCGCTTCGTACTTCAGTTGATCCATCTTGGCATGGAGACGAGCAGACCCCCGCAATGAGGCCCGGAATAAAGATCGTGATAAAGGCGGGAGCGGGCTCGCTCCATTCGCCCTTGTGGCGCGCAGCAGCCTCTGGTCGATGCCGAACATGACTGTGAACATCGGCAGGATCATCAGATGACAATTTGGGTCATGGCGATGATCACGCCGAAGCGGTTGTAGAGCATGGTGACCGGTTCGAAAAACCAACCGAATCGTGCAGAAGCTCGTTAACGACACCCTTACGCCCGAGAGCAACGACCCAGGCGAAGGTCCGCGCCAGAACGCTCGTGAAATACGGCAGCACGACCCCGATGAGCAGCAGTGCGCAGCACCGTTCCGCCTGTCGTAAGGGAGCAGGCGATGGGATAGCCAAGAACCAAGGCGAGCGTAGTCACCGTAACGCCGATCTCCAGCGTGTTGCGCAACACGGCCAGATAGACAGAGATGTCGCCGATGCGCAGGAAATTTCCAGTTTGGCATCCCAAATAAGGTAACGAAGGCCGACGAGCGGTACGCCAAAGAGCATCACGAGAAAGATGGTTCCGGGCAGAGCCACCGTTTGGGCTTGACCGACAATGAAGTTAGCGAAGTGGTCGGTCGCGGTACATACTTATTGTGCTCGCCATGCCAGCCAGCGCTCCTGTATGTGATCCGCATTAGTCTTGGCGTCCGGACGTTTGTCCAAAAACCAAGGAACGCATACCGAATTACCTTCTTTGAGTTGTCGGGGCTTATGCTGAGCAGTGGCACCAGATCAGCTGGCAGGTACTTCAGCTGATTCAGGTTCGGGCCGGGATAGCCGGTCCATTGCGTAAAGCCGGCCGCCATTTCGGCCCGATTCACAAATGCGATGAACTTCTGCCCATTCGCGCTGTTCGGACCGCGCTTTATAACAATCCAGTAGTTATCGGTTACATGAGCGCCGTCCCATACCATGCGAAGGGGTACACCCTGCTTGATGGCCGCAAGGGCACGGCCATCATACGAACTCGTCAGCGCGTATTCACGGTTGATGAGAAGCTGTACGCGCTCGCCCCTGCCGCCCACCACTTCGTGATGTGCGGCTTGATCTCATCGAGCTGCTTCAGCGCTCGATCGACCTTGCCATCAGTCAATCGCCAGAGGCCCTTGTCCGTAAAGCCATGGCAACCAGCGCAAACGCCAAATCAGCAATAGAAGAACTGGCAGCTAGTCTCGGTCCGGGGAATTCCTTGATATTCCAGAAGTCTGCCCAGTTCTTCGGGCCGCCTTCACTATAAACCAGCAGATTTGTGTTTTGGTATGCAACGAGAGCGTCCTTGAGACGAGCAGATTCGGGCACTCCGCTAAGCGCCTCGTTGTCCCATCAACTGTAGTCGATGGGTGTAAACGCGCCGGCCTGCTGCAGTTCCGAGTAGGCTGGCAAAAAAGGGTTGACAAAGGCAACGTTCCAGTCGACCCCGCCAGCTTCGCGCATCGCCTTGATCTGAGGCTCGGCCAGGTCGGCTGTCGCATCGGCAACCCTGATGCCCGTCGCCTTCGTAAAGGGGTCAGACACATACTTACGCAAGTTTTGCGTAAACGCGCCGCCAGGGCTGCAAACCACTACCTCACCAGTTCCGGCGAGCTTTTCCTGCCCGAAGGCTGCAGTGGCTTTTGCAACAAACGGTGCACTCAACAGCGCTGCCACGATTGAAGGACCGAGCGTCGGCTCACGCGACCGCACGCAAGTCTACCAGACACCTGCTCCGACATGATTCCCCCGTTTTTGGAAAGCCCACGCTCGGTCGTCAACGGCTCAAGGGGCGCACATAGACCCCGAGCCTAAGGGAACCGTAGCTTGTCGGCCGAGCCGGATTTCACCAATTGTCGGCGCCACGTGGACGAAATCCCGCATCTCTGCCCGGGAGAAAGGCGGTTTTGACGATACGAGACGCGGACTTGGCAAAAATTGAGAGCAAAGCTCCCGCCAAAGCTCGGATTGCCGACGCTGCCCTTAACAAGCGGGCGCCTGCAGTGCGCTTTTATATCGACCAAATGTCGCTCGATTGGACTTCAGTTTTCGCAGCAAACCAATCCAGAAGGAAGGTCGCGCAAGCGATCCTCCAGCGAGCTTTGGAGCGCTTGCCTTGCTCGGCGCTAAACGTGGTCGACAGGTCTTCGTCGAGCGCGCGCATTAGCGCGATCTACGCCCGAAGAATAACTGCCCGAGCTGGTGGCGGCTTGTCGCGCCGTCGTAATAATGCGTCGTGAGCGAAGGCCAGGGCGCGATCGACTTTGGCACCACATTCAGCAGGAGATCGCCTTTGGCAGGATCACAGGCGTGGCCCTCTCCTCCGGAATTCAACTCCAGAATCTTATGACCGACAGCGTATTCTGCTGTCGGTCGACGACTTACAGCCAAGTGCGGAATCTTGGCCCGGCTCGGAATGGACGTGAGCTGCTGATGGAGCCGCGGGCGCAGGCGCGTTTGGGCGCTTCACGTGAACAGGTTGATCACATTTTCAGTCAGCGTCAAAGCGAAAACGGGCATGGCTCGCATCGCTCACCACACAGCCTGCCGTAGGTTCGGGAAAATGCGCCGTCATCAGCTTCGTGGGGGTGTCGATACAGCGGGCAATCAGGTCACGTAGCACCTGGATCGCCGCTGCGTTGTCGTATCCGGGGTTGATCCAATCCGGCCGCGCCAACTGGATCGGGTGGTGAATGGCGTCGCCGCTGAAGATCGCATCCTGCGACCGCGAGCGGAGGTAGAGGCCGCAGTGGTGCTTGGTGTGACCGTGGAGCGGCAGGTAGCGCACCTCGTCCGGCATTTCGCTCTCGAACGCATAGTCATCTTCCACGAACGTCGCCAAACCACGGTCCACTACAGGCAGTATGCTGTCGGTGAACGCCAGCTTCCGGTACGCCTTAACACTCCCCGTCTCGATGGCGGCCCGCCACCATTCGAACTCACGTTTGCTGATGAGATAGCGAGCATTGGGGAAGGTGGGCACCCATTCGCCGTTGAGCAGCCGCGTGTTCCAACCGATATGGTCGGCATGCAGATGCGAGCACATGACGAAATCAACCTGCTCAGGACGGACGCCTGCGCACGCAAGGTTCTGGAGGAAGGGTGTTTGCAGCCTGTGCCAGGCCGGGAAGTAGGACCGGTCCTTGTCATTGCCGCAGCAGGTATCGAACAGGATCGTATGGTGTCGCGAGCGTATCAAATACGCATGCATATGAACTGCAAGATTTCGCGTTCGTGGCTCCACCAGGCGAGGCCCCAGCCAGTGCTCATGTTCCGCAACGTCCTCTGGCGTCAGGCCGACTAGCAGGTCACCTGGCGGGATCGAGAATTCGAACTCCGTGATCGAATCGACGCGAATGTCCCCGAAGACCTGGGTCTTCATGCTGCACCCCCTTTCGCCCGCAGCGCGGCGATCTCCTCTTCACGAAATCCGAACCGCGCCAGCACCTCGTCCGTATGCTCCCCGAGCATCGGGGCACGCGTCGTCGGCTTGTCTCCGACGCCCATCTTCACTGCTTTGCTCATGCTTCGGTACTTACCGACACGAGGGTGTTCGTGCTCGACGACCAGCCCCTCTGCCAGGAGCTGAGGATGGTCGAACATATCCTCGATCGACCGGACTGCGATGGAAGGGACCTTGCCAAGCATCAGCTTTTCCCATTCCAATGCCGTGTGCTGCTTCAAGGCTTCCCTGATCAGCGGCTTGATCTGTTCCCTGAGTGCGGCACGCTTCTTGAGGGTGTCGTACCGGGGGTCGTCCGCCAACTCCGGAAAACCAAGAGCATCACAAAGATTCTTCCAAAAGGCCGGCGTGGTGGCTTGCAGGTAGAGGTGGCCCTCCTTGGTCGGATAGATCCCTGAGTAACTCGCTCCCCACCAACGTTCGACGCCGCGAGGCTCGCCTTCGGCCCAAATGAATTGGCCAGCCTGCAATGCGATAGCGGACCGCAACAGCGAAGGCTTCACATGCTGTCCTTCGCCGGTCCGCAGCCGATGGACGAGGGCCGACAGGATGCCGATAGCGACAAACGAGGCCGTATGATAGTCCACGATCGAACCCTGTAAGATCTGCGGCTGTCCGGTCTCGCCTCCCTGCATCGCGGCCAGGCCGGTGAAGCACTGCAGCATCGTGTCGTAGCCGGGATGGTCCCGCAGAGGACCATTCTCGTTTTCGCCGTAACCGGTCAGCGAACAGTAGATGAGATCGGGGCGCCGGCTACGCAGCGTCTCGTAGTCGATGCCAAGCCTTTGAGGCACGGAGGGACGGAAGTTGTGGACGACGACATCTGCCTGCTCGACCAGCCGATAGAAAGCAGCCAGGCCCACGGCATTCTTCAGGTCGAGCACAATCGATCGCTTGTTCCTGTTCGCTCCAAGAAAGGTCCTACATTCGTCGGGCAGGCTCGATGGATATTGCCGCACGGCATCGCCGCCCGGAGGCTCTATCTTGATGATGTCGGCTCCCACATCTCCGAGCAGGGCGCACCCGTACGGCCCCGCGAGATACGCGGTGAGATCGAGCACAACAATACCTTGAAGAGCTTCTGTCACTTCTGCCTCTAGATTCAGGTTCGACTTGCCAAAAAGAATTGCTGAAAGATGCACTCGCACAACCCGTCGGCGCGCAGTCACCCCGCGCATCGTTCAGAATGCAGGAATCTCGACGTTCGGAATATTTCCGACATCAACTCCGGCCGCCTGTGCCTTATTGAGTACGTCCATCGCAACCCGAACGCTCGCATAGTCAATCAGCTTTGACTTATAACGAACCGCAGCATCACCTCGAGCCACTGCCTTCGCAAAAGCCGAGACGATATCGCGCGCCTCGTCGATTTCGCTTTGCGACGGTGAGTAGATTTCATTGATGATGGGGATGTGGCTAGGGTGAATCGCCGACGCCCAAGATGCGCCCATACGCTTGGATCTTTCGCCGAGGCGCCGCACCAACTCGAGGTCATCCAAACGCCCCGTCATGGAGCCTTCAACGTGCATAATTCCGGCCGCGCGAACCTGCAGCACGGAATAGGCTCCGAAGGAAATGGCGTCGTCCGACTCCTCTTCGAGTTGCAAGCCAAGAGCGCGAGCCGGGTCTCCACCCGGACCCGGGCCACATGCGGCGCCCGCCCGCTTAACACGCTGGGATGCCATGCAGATGTCGTAGAGCCTGTACATTGCAACGGCGGTTTCGGCATACGGGCAAATCTCGATTCCGCCAACCGGCAGGCCGCGCGACCGCTCCAGCTCTCCAAGGGCAAGATCGAGGGCGGCGACGTCCTCCGGATCCTCGGTCTTGGAGAGCATCACACCGTCGAGGCCGTCGATGACCACCGCGTTTAGATCATCTAGCATGCGTCCGGTTCGCCACCCATTGAGCCTCACGAACAACCCAATGGGCTTTGCGCGCAGCTGCTTGATCGCGTTCGCGACCGCGGTGCGCGCCGCCGGCTTTTCCGCCAGCCCGACCGAGTCCTCCAGATCGAGGATCAGGGCGTCAGAGCCATACTTAGGCGCCTTCAACATCCAGTCGAGCTTGTGTCCGGGAACGAAGAGCATCGAGCGATAACACTTGGCGTCTCGAAACGTCTGAGGCATACGGCTCCCTTTAAAGACTCAACTTCGCTGGTCCATGCTGCTTATAACGAGCCCCTTCATATGATTTGATGAAATTGGCCGCGGTTTGAAGCCGAATTTCAGCGCTGAAGAGGAAATTTTCGAAGGATTTGCGCGAGTTGGTCGATGATGTAGTCGCTAAGCAGTTTGCAGGGCCTTTCACTTCGGCGCCTCAATTTTAGCGTGCGCTCCAATTGTGCTTTACTTGGCGTTGGAAAGCGAATGGTGTCTGCAGCGTTGGCGACGTAAGCGCGCCCCCTCTATGCCGCCGCCGGCTGGACGGCCCGCACAGCGCTCGTTGAGAGAGGCGCGGCATGCAGACCACCTCCGCGCATACAGCCGCATTCTAACAGCGCCAAGCCTGACGCGACCGCAGCCCATAGGCCGGCGAGGTTAGCACGAATGCAAGCAAGGCAAGTGCAGTCACCGTAACGCCGTTCTCCAGCGTGCGCGCCACACGATCATGTACACAGGGTGCCTCGGATGCGCAGGCAATTCGGCAGCGTCCAGTTTTACATCCAACATCCAACGAACGCAACCGAAGCCCGACGATCGGCACACCAGCAGATGCTTCCAGGCAGCAACAGTCAGGCCCATCGTGTGGACCTGGCCGACGACGAAGTCTGCTCGAACGTCGGCTGACCATCCATAGCGGCGGAGGTTATCCTGCCCGCCACGCCAGCCAACGCTGGCGCCCAGCTTCGCGCATCGGCTTGAGCTGAGCCTCGGCCGGCGCTGAACCAGATCGTCTGCGCACTGCGGTTCTTCTACGGTGTGACGCTTGGTCATGACACCGTTCCGGAGCGCATCGCCTATTCGCGTAAACCGCTCAAACTGCCGGTCGTGTTGAGCGCCGACCAGGTCGTCCGCTTCCTGGAAGCAATCCCGAGCGTCAAGAGCCGTACCGCGTTGACCACCGTCTATGCTGCGGGCTTGCGCCTATCGGAAGTGGTCTTCTTGAAGGTTGTCGACATTGATAGCCAACGGATGTTGATCCGGGTCGAGTACGGCAAGGGCGGCAAGGACCGTTACGTTATCCTCTCGTCGCAGCTTTTGAGGATTCTGCGGACGTATTGGCGGCTCACTCGGCCAAAAAGATGGCTATTTCCCGGCCGCGACGACGAGCGTCCGCTCGTCCCGAACGTGCTGCACGCCGCCTGTCGTTCAGCCTGTGCTGCGGCCGGCTGAGCAAGTCGGTGACAGTGCATACGCTTCGGCACACATGCGCGACCCATCTGCTGGAGAACGGGGCCGACGTACGCATCATCCAGGTGCTGCTCGGCCATGCCAGTCTGGCCAGCACGGCGCGCTATACCCAAGTCGCCACAAAGACCATCAGCAATACGCCAAGTCCACTTGACCGGCTCCGCCTGGAGGTCGTGCCGCCCGGCTGAGCAGACCTGATGTCTCCCGTTCTGGAAGTGGCGGATATCTTCCGCCGCTACGGTGAAGCGTTTCGGCAAGCCCGTGCCGGGCATCTGGGCCGCGTCGAGCGGCGCGTCATGGGCGCGATCACGGCATGCCGGACGGCTGTGCTTGGCAGCCAAGTCGAGCAATGCGACGACTGCGGTGCCACCCGCATCGCCTATAACTCCTGTGCAAAGGCATTGCCCGAAGTGCCAGGGCTCGGCGCGCGCGCAATGGCTTGCCGAGCGACAAGCCGAACTCCTTCCCGTGTCATACTTCCACGTCCTCTTCACCTTGCCGGCGCCGGCCAGAGAGATTGCTTTCCAGAACAAGGCGGTCGTCTATGCCATTCTGTTCCGCTGCGCGGCCGAGACGCTCACCACCATCGCGGACGACTCCAAGCATCTCGGCGCTCAGCTCGGTGTGACCGCCGTCCTCCATACTTGGGGTCAGACCCTACAACACCATCCGCATATCCACTGCGTCGTGCCTGGTGGTGGACCCTCACTCGACGGCACACACTGGGTCGCTTGCCGGCCCGGCTTCTTCCTGCCGGTGCGCGTCCTCTCCAGGCTGTTCCGCCGTCTGTTTCTGCAAGAGCTCCAAGCTGGAGCTCGTCCATCTCGCCGATCCCGCCGCATTCGCCGAGCGCCTCGCTCAACTTCGACGGACCGACTGGGTGGTCTATGCCAAGCCGCCATTCGGCGGGCCCGAACAGGTGCTGGCTTATCTCGGCCGCTATACGCATCGCGTCGCCATCGCCAACAGTCGGCTGATCTCGCTTGCCGACGGCAAGGTGAGCTTTTCCTGGAAGGACTATCGGCAGAATCGTAAAGCCAAAGTGATGACCCTTAATGCCGATGAGTTCATTCGTCGCTTTCTCCTGCACACCCTATCGAACGGCTTCCACCGCATCCGCCACTATGGCTTCCTCGCCAATGGCGGGCGCAATGATAAAATTGTCCTCTGCCGTCAACTCCTTGCCGTCCGCAACGCTCCGACTGATCAAGAAGCCGGCGACGATTCCCTCACCAAATGTGAGATCCCCGTCTGCCCGCATTGTGGCGGCACCATGCGACGCGTCGATGTCGTCCCGCGAGCCTGCGCGCCCGTGACCATCCGTTTCGTTGTGACACGTCATGACCAGCGCCCGCACTATCCACCCCCCCGGGATCACCTTCGCGGTGGCAACGTCCGAAGTCGCCGTAGCTGCGCTCGTCGCCGAACACCCGGCCGATCGTTCGACCACGCATCCCAGCGTCGCAAATCGCTCGCTGGATCGCGCAATTGGCCCGATCAATCGGACCCCTCACATCTGCTGAATGTCTCGCCGACGCGCGGCGAGCACAGGCGCGCCTTCTCTGCAACTGCACCGGATTGCACTATCGCCATAGCGCCCACAACTCCGCGGCTTCGTTCAATCCGGCTTCTATGAGGTCGCACGCGCCACCGCGCGCGCGGCTGGCCTTTGCCCTGCGACCTCACAGAACCCTCAAGATTCCCAAATCAGCCCGTTTCTGATTCACCATGCTGGTTGGATAGGAGGCCAGCATGGATGGGCAAGCCTTATTCTCTGGATCTGCGTAAGCGTGTGGCGTCGGCAATCGAGGGCGGGATGTCGCGCAATCGGGCCGCCAAACAGTTTGGGGTGGCGATCAGCACGGCGATCGGCTGGATGCAGCGCCTCGAGGAGACCGGCAGCGTTGAGCCGGCCAGATGGGCGGTCGCAAGCCGAAGGCTCGAGCTTGTTATCTGTCAGGGGCCAGATATCCTTGTGAGCGACACCGGCGGCTAGGAGCGCAAGTTGGATAGCGTGTTTACCGAAGAGAGTGTCAAGGCCTCTCGGTCCTGAAAACTGCTTGAGGTTCCAAAAATCCGCCCAGCCTTGTGGAAGGCGCTGGTCGTAAGCAAGCACAATCGCGGACGCAAGTCCGACGACAGCATCTTTGAGGCGCTTATGCGGCGGCGTGCCCTCAAGCGCTTCTTGATCCCAGAGGCTGTAACGATCGGCTCGAAAATCCCGGCTTTGTGCATTGCCGGATAGGCCTCCGCCTCGACATAGGCGATATCCCAAGCGACGCGGCCAGCTAGTACATCGCCTTGACTTGGGGCTCGGCTAAATCGGCCACCACATCCATGACCTTTATTCCAGTCGCCTTCGTGAAGGGGCTCATATCGGATCGGCGGACACCTTCGGTGAACGACCCCCCATAGCTGAAAACTATGACTTTGCCGCTGCCCGCGAGCCTTTCTTGGGCCCAAGCTTTAGTGGTCTTCAACTAATGGTACGCCGAGCAAGCACGCCGTCGACCGGAGTACTGAGCGACGGCTCAGGCCACTGATCGAATGGTTCCACGGCTCCCGTTTGATCATGTCGTTCCCCGCCATATGCAGAACTATTTCGTTCGTGCGTCTATTGCGCACGATCGTAGCCGCATACGCCACCCAAAGAGCGCGGGAAGCAGTGGGAATTGGAGAACAGGGTCGAGTTTCCCGGAATCCATCCGCAAGTGGCCGCGGGCGTCCTGAATTTCACCCGAGGACGGTCATGCCGTTCTTGACAACGGTGACGCCGCGCTCCTTCACCTTAGCCTGGAACGAGACCACGCTGCCATCCTTCCACATCTCCAGATCGACAGTGTCACCGGGATAGACAGGCGAGGAAAATCGCGCCGCGTGCCGCTTGAAAGCACCCGGATCATAGTCGGCATAGGTTTGCAGAATGCCGCGGCAGGTGATTCCATAAGTGCACATTCCGTGAAGGATCGGCCTGTGAAATCCAAAACGTTTGGCGTATTCCGGATCCGAATGCAGCGGGTGGCGGTCGCCGCAGAGCCGGTAGATCAGCCCCTGGTCGGGGCGTGTGCAGATGTGGATGATCTTATCGGGAGTGCGGCTCGGCATTTGATGTGGCTTGGGCTGGCCATCGGACGGTCCACCAAAGCCGCCCTCGCCGGGCGCAAAGTACGACGTTACCAAGGTCGCCAGTGGTTTACCGTCGCTGCTCTTCAGCACGGTACGAAAGCGGATAACTGCACCCTTATCCTTGCCTTTGTCGTAGACGGCAATCATGGACGAGTCGGCCGTGATATGCGCAGCAGGCGCGAGTGTGGTGTGAAATGTGATATCGCGCTCGCCATCCAAAGCAACGGAGTCGAGATTGATTTTACCTGGCTCAGCGAAGCCGGCGGCAACGGAGGCAAACGTCGGGACGACCTTCAAAGGTCGTGGCGTTGCCGCGGCCTCATTGACGAACGCAAGCTCTTTTTCGTCAGTTGGATCGGCGCCCATGCCGAGGCCAAGAGCGTAGAGCATTACATCGCGATCGCCGTAGCTATATGACTGGCCGAGATTCTTCATGGCCATCAGCTGTTCATAATTGATTGGCATCGTAGTCCAGTCTCCTCGTGCAGGGCTTGGCTTGTGGACTGTCGTCGCTTAAGGCATTACGGAGGCGGAGCAAGGCCGAACGTAATGATCATCGCTTGGCTGATGTCTTCGCCAAGCAGGCCATTGTAGCCTGCCTCTCTCAGCGAAAGTGATAATCGACATCGCCAATGGACTCTCGACCGGCTAGACGCGCGAAATAGTGACCTTCCAGGACTATTGTCTTGGCACCACCCTGTCCCCTGCAACGGGTGAAGCAAAGCTAGACGGCGGACCAAGCCCCCTCTGCGCTCGCATCCCCCGACCAACACGGATATCTCACCGGAGGGTTTGGTCCTGTGGCCACCCGCGGTGCTTTCGTGTGAACTGAGATCTCGAGGTTCTTCAAGTCCCTTATTACGCGTTCGCGCAACGGGCATGGTTCTGAGCTTCCCAGGCACTTTTCGAATGCTCCCCGCCCTTGCCACACGCTTTCGCTTTTCGGCGAAGGCACTAAGGCCTTCGATTAGGTCCTCCGAGTTGAGTACCTTCTGGGCGATCGCTGTTTGTTCAACCCAGAGGTTGTTATCCTGTCCGGCCGACTGGAACATGATCTCCTTGCTGGCGGCCAATGCCAGGGGCCCATTCTCTAGCAATTCATGAGCCAACCTCAGCGCGTCTGCGAGTGCCCTCCCAGGCTCCGCGAGGCGGTTGACGAGACCGAAACGTCCGAACCACGCTGCTTCCTTTAAGGTGCCAGTCAACACCAGCTCCATAGCCAAGTGACACGGCATACGGCGCGGCAATCGGACAAGAGCACTGCTCGCCAGCAGGTTAGGGCGGACTTCCGGGGCACCGAGTTTCGCGTTGCGTGCGGCAACGATCAAGTCGCACGATAGGCAAGTCTCGAAGCCGCCGGCTACGGCGTAACCTTCGACGGCTGCAATCAGTGGCTTGCGTGCAGGACGCCCCATGATGCCGAAGCCACCGCGGGGTTGCGACGGGGGTACACCCTGTTTGGCTATTTCCTTGAGATCGGCGCCGGCCGAGAAATTACCGCCCGCACCGGTAATGACACCGAGGAACAGGCGGTCATCCTCATCGAGAAGGTCCATTGCCGGGTTCATGGCATTTTGAGGTTTTCGCGGTGAAGGCGTTCCTGGCTTCGGGCCGGTTGATCGTGATGATCAGGATGGAGTTGCTGCGTTCGGTCAGAATTCGCGAAGACGTTTCTCTCATTCGCTTCTCTTCAGTTTCCGACCTTCGTTGCGGTTCTCGCAACATTGCTTGTGTTGGCTTTAGATTTTTCGTCCCGCAACAAGATCGAGTGTAACTTGCCCGGTGCTTCGTTCGCGGCTTGATCGCCTTCTCATGAGCGGGCGGAGTAACAATCCTCATCACCAGCGCGTTCTCGATCAAGGTTAATTGTCACAGCACTCTTAAGTTTTGAGAAGCTTTTTGGTAATTAGGCAGTCGACGGCGGTCAGTCCGGCACCGTTGTCCGCAAGTATGATTGGGTTGATGTCGATCTCACCAATTTCGTCGGCAAGATCGGTGCAGAGCGTGCCGAACCTCACAATGCAGGCGGCCAATCCGTCGAGGTCTGTCATTGCGCCCCCGCGTGCGCCACGTAGAACGCTTGCCCCGCGCAGTTGCCCGATCGTAAATTGCACGTCGGCGGCTTCGAAGGGTGGCAGCAACACTTGCAGGTCGTTTAGTGCCTCAACCCAGATTCCGCCCAAACCGATGGCGATGACGGGCCCGAATTGCGGATCGAAAGTCGCGCCGAGCATCATTTCGGGCCCGGATTTGGCCATTTCTTGGACGACGACTCCGGCGATTTTCGCTTCGGGGCGATGCGACCGGACCGAAGCCATGATTTGCTCGTAGGCCATCGATGCTTTCTCAGGCGAAGAGATATTCAGTAAAACGCCACCGACATCGGTCTTGTGCACGATCTCGGCCGACTCGACTTTCATGGCCAGGGGAAAAGTGAGATCCTGCGCGATTTGCGCCGCATCGGCGCCGCTTGTAGCCAATGCTTCGCGCGTGACAGGGATTCCGTAGAGCGCGAGCAGACGCTTTCCTTCGCGCTCGGTCAAGACGTCGCCTTTCGCCTCGCGAATGAGGCGGACGGCCTCAGAATAGCAGGCGCTACGCTGGCCCCATTGTTTCGACAGGCGATCTCCGGGCTTACGGTTGCGAAGGAATTCGGCGTAGTTCATCAGGGCGGAGATTGCCTTCAACCCGGGAGCCATTCCTTGTAGAAAAGGCATTCCGTCGAACTCGGCCTTAGGATCAAGCATCGCATCTTTCGGATCGAGAGACGTAAAGAAATGGCCGCCAGGGAGGCTCAATATAGGAAACACAACTTCCGGTGCGGCCGCCGCGGCTCGCGTCAGAGACTGGCCCAACGCCGAGCGCATGTCGATACAGGAAGGGAAGCCGCGCCCCCAGATCACCACGTCATATGCACCAGAGGTGGCGAGCGCGTTAAGCGATTCATCGATGATATGCGTATCGTAGCTGCCTTGCGCAGTGAGATCGAGCGGATTGCGGACGTTGCCGAACTCGGGAAAAACGGCTTCTAATCGAGCCTTGACCGGTGCTGGCAGGGGCGGGAATTCGACGTCGCAGGAGTCGGCGAAGTCGGCCAGAATGCTGGCGGCGGTGCCCGAGAACGATGCGAAAGCCACGCGACGCCCTTTGGGGAGCTTGGTCGAGGAGAGCGCAGCTGCCGTCTCGATCAAATCATCAATGGTATCGACCCGGATGACGCCCAATCTCTTCAGCACAGCATCGATCGCCACATCCGAGCCCACCAGCGAGCCGGTATGGGCCAACGCCGCCTGGCGGGCGTTCTCTGAGCGGCCGACCTTGATCATCACGATCGGCTTGCCCTTATCGGCCGCTCGCTCGCAGGCCTTGATGAACTCCAGGGGCCGTTTGATTTGCTCGCAGTAGGACGTGATGACGCGCGTGTCATCCTCGTCCGCAAAGTAGTCGATGAAATCCGCCACATCAAGACAGGCTTCGTTGCCGATGGTGACGACGCGGCCAATGCCTATTCCGCGAGCCAGGAGAGGCACGAGAAGGCTGTAGACAAGGGTGCCGCTCTGCAGGATCGCACTTATTCCGCCCGCCTTCATGGTGTGAAAGTCCAGCGGAACCGCCATCAGCCGGTTGGCCGGGTTCATCAACCCAAAGCAATTGGGACCGACGACCGGGATGCCGGTTCGCTCGGCCCACTCCATGAGCCAGCGCTGCTTGGCGAAGCCGTCCCCGACCTGTTCGGCGAAACCGCTCGAAATGATCTGAATCGCGCCAACTCCAGCAGCTTCGCAATCGTCGAGAACCGCGGGAATGGCTTTGCTTGGAATGGCGATAATAGCGACGCCGATCCGATGGGGTATGGCCGACAAGCTCGGAAAGCACGGCACGCCCTCGATCTGCTCGTAGCGCGGGTTTACCGCGACGACTTCACCTGAGAAGCCCCATTTTTTGATGTTCATGAGAATTTCGGTAGCGAAGCCTCCCTTCTGAGAAGCTCCCACAATGGCGACCGATTCCGGGCGAAAAAGCCGGCTGATCTTTCCTGCCGCTTCCTGCTGAATTCGTTCCTGCCGAAGCACACTATCAACTTGCATGTTCAACCCATCTGTTCTTTTACGTAGTGCTTTAGTGGTCTCTATAGCGATAAGTTCCCGCCTTATCGTTGAATTGCTTGCTCGCCGAAGAGCCCTCCGAGCAAGGCGAGCCGCCGAAGATGGTGTTCGGTATCGCCGAGCGACGTATCGATCATCGTCACATGCTTAAAGTAGTGGCCAATGCTGTATTCCATGGTCATACCGATGCCACCATGGAGCTGGATAGCCTGCCGTCCGAGCGCTTTCGACGACTGGCCGATCTGCGATTTTGCCGCCGAGATCGCTCGCATCCGCTCGGTCGCATCGCTCTCTCCCGCCATCATGGTGGCAAACATCGCCATCGAGCGCGACTGCTCCAGTTCAACGAACATATCGACAGCCCGATGCTGAAGCACTTGGAAGGAGCCGATCGCGGCGCCGAACTGTTTGCGCGTCTTCATGTAAGCGAGAGTGATGGCATGCATTTCAGCGAAGCAGCCAACTGCCTCGGCGCACAAGGCTGCAACCGCTTCGTCTGCAACTCGCGAAATAATTGGAAAAGCGCCTGCCGGATTGCCGATAACATCAGATGCCGCAACGCGCACGTTCTGAAGCTTGATCTCGGCCGCGCGCAGGCCGTCCTGTGTGGGATAGGCGCGACGCATAAGACCTGGCGCATTAGCCTCAACCAAGAAAAGGCCAATCCCATCCTTTTCCCGTGCGCCGCCCGCCGTTCGCGCTGACACTATGATCCTGTCGGCTACGTCGCCGTGCAAGACGAGACCCTTTGTCCCGTTCAGCACCCATCCCTCGCCGTCACTCTTCGCCCGAGTTTCAACATCGAAGAGGTCATATCGTGACTGAGGTTCGGCGTAAGCGAAGGCGAGTTTCATCCGACCTTCTGCTATCGCGGGAACGAGTTTCGACTTTTGCGCTTCGTTCGCGCCATGCCGTAGGATGCCGCCCGTGAGTACGATGGTTGCGAAATATGGCTCGAGGATCAGCGCCTTGCCAAAAGCTTCCATGACGATCATTGTCTCGACCGGCCCGGCGCCGAGCCCGCCATAAACCTCCGGAAACGGCAGCCCCAAAAGCCCGAGCTCAGCATAGCGCGTCCACATCGCCTCACTGAAACCGAGCTTCTCCGTCCGGTACTTGCGGCGATCCTCAAAGCTATAGTGCTCACGCATCAAGCGCTCAACGCCATCTTTGAGGAGCCGCTGTTCCTCGGAAAGATCAAGATCCAATGGCAGATCCTCCTGAAAGGGGGCACATCTTCGCCCCTCAAACCGTTTAGAACCGTGGGCAGTCAGCATATGGTTTTGCTGAAGCGTCAGAGGCCAAGGACGACCTTTGCGATGATGTTCTTCTGGATCTCATCCGAGCCGCTATAGATCGGAACCTTACGTCCATTGAAATAGGCGGGCGCGATCGGTCCGGCCCAATCGGGATCAATAGATGGCTCGCCGCGCTGAAGCTCCTCCTCTGATTGATATGGCAGGGCGTAAGGGCCAACGACATCCATCAGAAGCTCAGCAGTCGCCTGTTGGATCTCCGAACCCTTGATTTTCAGGATCGAACTCGCCGGGTCCTGCGCCCCCTTCTCGAGCTTCGATTGATTGGCTAGGACGCGAAGCTGCGTCATCTCGAGCGCCTTGAGCTGGACCTCGACTGCGGCAATCTTCTTGCGGAAGTCGGTCCTGTCAATGAGCCGCTCCCCACCGACCCGGGTGCACGCAGCAAGCTCTTTGACGCGCCGGATGCGCTCCTTGGAACGACCAACACAAGCAATTGTGACGCGCCCATTCCCGAGAACAAACTTGGCGTAATCCCAACCGCGATTTTCCTCGCCGACGAGGTTCCCGCCAGGAACTCGCACGTCATCGAAGAACACCTCACAAACTTCGGGATAACCGTCGAACAGTTGAATCGGACGCACGGTCACGCCGGGAGACGTCAGGTCGATCAGGAGAAATGAGATGCCCCGCTGTTTCTTGGCATCAGGATCCGTCCTGACCAGGCAGAAGATCCAGTTGGAATATTGCGCCAAGGATGTCCAGATTTTCTGGCCATTGACGATATAGTGCTCGCCGTTGCGCAGGGCCCTCGTTTTCAGCGAGGCGAGATCTGATCCAGCTCCCGGCTCTGAGAACCCTTCGCACCACCAGTCATCGACATTTACAATGCGTGGGAGAAAGTACTTCTTTTGCGCTTCATTACCGAAGTTATAGATAACTGGGCCGACCAAGTTGATGCCGCTGCCGGCGGGTTCCGGCGCCGGCGTCTGGCTCACTTCCTCACCGAAGATATACTGCTGGACTGGTGTCCACCCTGTGCCGCCGTACTCGACCGGCCAGTGCGGTACAGCCCACCCCTTCTGTGCCAGAATACGCGTCCAGCGCACCTTGTCGTCCTTGCTTGGATGTCTGCCTGCAATCAGTTTCTCGCGGATGTCTGCAGGGATTGCGGAACGGCAGAACGCCCGGACCTCGTCGCGGAAGGCAAGTTCGTCAGCGGTGAAATTCAGATCCATCGTTGCCTCCTAGTTGCGCGATACGGCGCTCCGTCCTGTATCGGCAATATACCCAGGCCCCTGAAGCCACAAATTCCTATTCCGCCGGAAGAGAGCTGAAAACCTGCGAAAAACATTCAATTTATGAATTTTTTACGCGCCCCAAAGCTGAGTTGTCACGGTCTTCGACGCGATCAGGCTCAACGCGTTGAGCGCACAATTTTTAGCAGCATGCCGGCCATGACCGGACCTTCTTTTGGAAACGAGTTTGCACGGTGAACTGGTCCCCGCGGGACGGCAGCCGAGCGTTCCGCTGAGCATCACGGTCTCTAATACTGAGGCAAGAGGGAATCAAATGGTTGGGAGAAGCGTTTCTCTCGGCCGACTTCCTCTGGACACCTTGCGGCCGAGCTCCTGAATTGAGCATCGCGACTGGTCGATCCGAGCATGGCTTGCGCGAAGGGCCTCAGGCATCGGCTATAGCGCCTAGCGCGCCGGTGCCAACAGGGATCGCGCCTGCCATCGCGAGAGCAGCAGATGATCGCACCGTTTCTCTCCCGAATGTTGGCTGCTCAGAGAAGGGAGCTGGATGTTCAACGCCCCTGAAACACGGGTTTTCGCTTCTCCGCAAAGGCCCGCACGCCCTCTTTATGATCGAGCGTCAATTCCGCTTTTATCAGGTTCTCGGCCTCATGGTCCATCGACTCGAAAAGGTCGGACGCCGCCGCGTGATCCAGATTGTCCTTGATACAGCTAAACGCGAATGTAGGCCCCTGGGCGAGTGAAGCCGCAAGCTCAAACGCGGATTGGGGTAACTCCGCGTCTGCCACCACGCGGTTGAGGAGGCCCAGCGCTTCTGCCCGCCGCGAGTCGATGCGCTCGGACAGCAACATCAGTTCGCGCGCGCGGGAGACCCCAACCAGCTTCGTCAGCAGCCAGGCTATACCGCAATCGCCCGACAATGCGACCTTCGCATATGAGGTGGTCAAGATGGCCGATTGCGAAGCAATGCGGATGTCGCAGGCGAGTGCAATCGCAAGGCCCGCGCCCGCAGCAGCGCCCGGAAGCGCCGCAACGGTTGGCTTTCTCACGGCGAACAGCTCACCGACTAGCTTCCGCTGGTCAGCCCGCAAGTCGGCCACCCGATCTTCGAATGTTGCTTCAACTGTAGCCGAACTCTGCCCCATGCCTTTGACATCGCCTCCGGCACAGAAGGCGGTCCCTGTGGCGGTAATCAGGATCGCACCAACGTGTGGATCGTCAGCAAATCGCCTGATCAGCTTGCTCCAGGCGACTTTCATTCCTTGGGACATAGCATTCCGCGCCTGCGGCCGGTTGAGCGTAATCACACCCACCCGATCACGGATCTCCGCCAGTAGGTCATCTGTTCCAGTATTGAGTTGTAACGCTTGCGACATGCGCTTAGCTCCGCTGTACTTCGCCGCGGCTGGGCACCAACATGCGAAATGACCGCAAGCCCAGCGAGGGCATGGTGGATTGGAAGCTCAGCATAGCCCTACTGAGCTGCCATAGACTCATCGGACAAGACTTATCGAACTGACGCGGGCCACGGCTTCGGCCTACCCGGCTGACTTCGCAGACGCCGTCAACCGGGTACGGGACGAAAAACATGATCCCTCTTTCGCCTTCGTACTTCAGCGCAGTCCCTTTCGGCAGCCAGACCACGTCCCCCAAGCGTGCGTCGATTTCCTGGCTATAGTTTTCGCCCGTGCGAATCCTCATCACTCCACCAAGCGCGACCGAGATCTGGTCATATTCCGTCGTCCAGTCGACCGAGCTACCGTTGAACGTCGCGATCGTCGCACCAAGTGATTTACTGATATCCGGAGTAACGAGGCTGCACGTGGATGCATAGCCGCCCGAGTAGATTTGCATCTGTGAATAGATCATATCCGTGCTTCGGAAATGATAGACGTCGTTCAGAGGCTTATCATCCTCGGTCGCTTCGCTGCGGGTCCGCCAATCAACAGGGTGACGAGCATAAAATACCTTGGCCTTGTCTCCTTGGTACTTCAGGCGGGTTCCCTTGGTAAGCCAAATTACATCGCCGAACTTCGCTTCAATGACACGGCCATAGTTTTCGCCGGTCAGAAGCCGAAATAATCCACCAAGCACGACGATCGTCTCATCATAACTCACCTTGCGTTCAATCGAGCAGCCGTCGTACGTGGCGATGCCAGCATCGATTGTCTTGCTGATTTCTGGACCGACCAATTGGCAAACACTCGCGGAGCCACCGCTCTCGCCTTGCATCTGCTCAAATACCATGTCCTCGCTCTTCACATAGAGCGCTCCAGTCATCATCGTTCTCCTTTCTTGATCCAGCCGCTGCCCAGAGAGGCATACACCTGGGTCTTTCAATGCAATCGTTCGAGCAAATGAACCCGACGTTCTGTCGCCTCACCTACCAAGAGCCATCGGTGAAATTCGGACGAGAGACGACGCGAGGTGGTTAGGTCACCTCGCCTTCATCATGACCTCTTCATCTTGCATTCCGCAGATTGAGATGCCGTCTGAATGATCACCACTTTCATTGCGGGCAGTGACGCCGATTTTCACGCAAGAAGCCCCGCGGCAACTATATTGCATCGTCAAGGGCGCCGATATTGCAGCGCCCCCCTTATGTGCCCCTCGGAAGCAAGACATAGGCGTGCTGCGTGCCGAGCGCATAGGCCGTCCAGCTCGAATTGCGGGAGCATCATTTCTCGAGAACTACTTCGTCCGACGATGACCAACAGAGGCGAACGCTCGCACCCGGCTCGGGTCGCGACTCGGAACGGCCGGATACCAGCTTGGCCGTAATGTTCAGGCCGTTCTCGGTTTCGACGGTAACGCGGGTCATGCCGCCGCAGAAGGAGCTGCTCGCAACTTTGCCACTGAGGACATTGTTGCCGTCGCCGGCTCGCTGGTCGATGCCGCAGATCCGCACTTTTTCGGGTCGAACCAATACCAGAAGCTCAGATCCTTCAGTCAACGTGTCGCCGGGAACAGCAATTGACTTACCTCCAGCGATGATCATACGACCGGCACCGTTGATCCGTCCGCTAATTAGATTCGATTCACCGATGAACTCAGCCACGAAACGGCTGCGGGGCCGGAAATACAATTCGTCTGGGGTCCCAAGCTGCGCGATCTGACCCGCACTCATCAGGCAGATGCGATCGGACAGGTTGAGCGCCTCTTCCTGATCGTGGGTGACGTAGATGAAAGTTGTTCCCAGATCCTTGTGGAGACGCTTTATCTCGCCCTGCATCTGCTCACGCAGGTTCTTGTCCAGGGCTCCGAGCGGCTCGTCCATCATAATGATGGCCGGCGAGTAGACGATGCAGCGCGCGATCCCTACGCGCTGCTGCTGACCTCCTGATAACTGGCGCGGCTTGCGATCCTCAAAGCCGCGCAGGTCGACGCGTTCGAGCGCCTCCGTCACCTTTTCGCGGATCGTCTTAGCAGATTGGCGGCGCACGCGCAGCGGATAAGCTACATTGTCGAAGACGTTCATGTGCGGCATCAGAGCGTAATTTTGGAACACCATTCCGATGCCCCTCTCACGCGGGGGCATATGGGTAATGTCCCGCCCCTCTAATAGTATTGTGCCTGCTGTCGGCGCGGTGGCGCCCGCGATCAGGTTTAGCAATGTTGTCTTGCCGGAACCCGATGGACCAAGCAGGGTCAAGAATTCTCCTTTCACGATACTTAGATCGGTGGGACGCAGTGCAGTCACCAGGCCATACGTCTTCGATACGCCCATTAACGCTATCGCATGGCTGATCGGGCCAGCAACAACGGCGTTTTCATGCATCCAGGTTACCTCTTTACCGGAACGCGTAGGGCACCGCGCCCACGTTCGTTCATGTTGCCGAATGTCCTCAATTGCCTGTCCTCTCTCCATCCCTAGAGCCATGCGAAATTATATCCTCCGTTCCGACCGTCGCGCCATTTCGATCAAATATCGACCGACGTCCCCTTCCTCAATGCGATGGCGACGATGGTCACCAGCAGGGAAATTCCTGTTAGCAAGGCGGATATGGCCCCGATCACCGGCGATAGCTCCCACTGGAGATCATTGTACATTTTGACCGGCAGGGTGACCGTGTTGGGACTAGCCAAAAACCAGGAAATGGCCACTTCATCGAAGGAAAATAGAAAAGCGAAGAAGGCAGCGGCCACGAGTGAGGGAACGAGTTGTGGTATCACGACGGTCAGAAACATGCGTATCGGTCCGGCCCCCATTAGTTCGGCGCCGAATTCGAGATTGCGGTCCAGTTTGTTCACTCCCGCCACGATCATGAGGATGACATAAGGCAAGGTCACCATCACATGACCGAGCATAATCGACAGGGTCGTTCCGCTGATGCGAACATAGGAGAAGTACAAAAAAAGGCCCAAGGCGAAAACAATGTGAGGGACGATCAGCGGGCTCATGATGACCGCACTAATGAGTTCCTTGCCCATGAATTCATGACGCGCGATCCAGTAACCCGCGGGCACACCGGCAACAATTGCCATCGCCGTGGACGCCAGCGCAACCTTAAGACTTTCGGAAAGCGGCCGCAGCCAATTAGGAGAATTGAAGAAGATCCTGAACAAGTCGAGCGAATAATCCGTCGGGGGAAAGGTCAGCGAATTCGTCGGGCCGAATGCCATGGGGATCGCCACCAGAAGCGGCGCCAGCAGAAACAGATAGATGGCTATCGCCAAGCCGGTACCCAGGGCCCGATACCGACGCGAGTGCGGATCGTGAACGATGGCGGACATGGGCGCCTCCTAGACCTTACGTCGGCGCCAAACCGCCAAGGGCGCGCCGAAAATAATGACCATGGCGAACAGCACCACGCTGATCACCGAGGCCTTCGGCCAGTCCAATATCTCCCGATTGTAGAAATTGACGAGATTTGACAGCATCTGGTCCTGCGGCCCGCCCAGCAGGCCGGGGACGATGAAGGCACCGAGCGAGATCACGAAGGTGCTTAAGAGGCCGGCGAATACGCCCGGCAGGCTCATGGGCACTGTGATCGTCCAGAAGATCCGGGCGGGCTTGGCGCCCATGATCGAGGCCGCGCGGTAAAGGGCGGGGTCGATTGCGAGCAGGCTGGCGAGAACCGGCAGGACGACGATCGGAACGAGATAATTGGTCATACCGATCAAGAGGCCGATCATGTTGAAGATAAGCGGCAACTGGACTTTGGTGTGAAGGATCCAGCTCAGGACAGTGTTGACGATACCATCGCGCCCCAGGATAACCATGAATGCGAAGCATTTGACCAGTGCGCTGGTCCAGAACGGCAGCAGCACCAGGATCACCAGGAATCTTCTTCGCCGCGCAGGCTGATACGCAAGGTGCAACGCAACGATGAATCCCAATAGCAAGCTTAGCAACGACGACAAGGCGGCAACAAAAAGCGTCGTGCTTAGCGTTTGCCTGAACAACCTGCTGGACAGAACGGCGCCGAAGTCGGCCAGCGACAAAACTGACCCATGGACGCTGGTGAAGAGGACGTATAAAAGCGGTGGCCCCACGATCGCTACGGCGACCATAGTGGCTGGCGACATGAATATGACCTGCGCGCGCAAACTGCTTGCTCGGTTCATGGGACCCGTGCGGTTCGAGGGGAGAACTTGATCGCACTTGCGGGACAAACCGAGGTGGCCCTTACCGGCGGCGACAGGCGCAATCAGTTCAGGAGCCACTCCTGGAACCGGAGGTTTACCGCTTCGTAATTAACCGCCCAGTAGTCATCATTAGAGATGTGAATGTTGGGGCTATTCTGGTCCGGCAGCCATTTGCGCATCTCGGGTGACAACATCGTTGCAGCCTTCTTGGATACGGGTGTGAGTGCTATCAGATTATAAAGCCTTGCCTGCACTTCAGGGCGCAGGTAATAGGCGATCAATTTGCTCGCGTTTTCCTTGTTGGGCGCACCCTTGAGGATTGCGAGACAATCGAAAGCAATTAGGTTCTGCTCGAAGGAAAAAGCCAAGGGCACGCCGCCGCCCGGGTCAGTCGTCGCTTTGATCCGATTGGCGACGCAGAGGCCGAAATCGGCCTCTCCCGTCTGCAACAAAGCGGTCCGCTGGGGGGTGGTCTGTGCCCATGTAGTATTCGACTTTATCCGGTCGAACGCCCTGAACGCGCGATTCAAATCCAAAGGATAAATGTCTTTCGGCGCGACGCCGTCACCGAGAAGCGCTACTTCCAGTGTTGTGGCATTTTTGCGAACCACACGGCGCCCAGGGAACTTTTTGATGTCGAAGAATTCGGCGAAGGTCGCCGGATGTTTGCCTTGGCCGTATTTCGCGGGATCCCATGCTACGCCGGTGAGGTATACTTCAAACGCGACGTAGTCGCTTTTCGGCTCAATCACCATATCCTGAACATCGAACAGTGCAGGATCCAGCCTCTCCCAGAAGCCCCGCCTGGATCCGGCAGCGGTGTCCTGGCCTGCACCCAGCCAAACATCTATATCGGCATTACCCGTGAGTTGCATGGCCTTGATCCTGTCGAGTCCCGGGAAAGGGGTAATGTTCACATTGATTCCCGTTTCCCTAGTGAATGGATCGTACACCGCTTTAACGGTGGCATCTTGATAAGATCCACCATAATTGCAGATCGTTACTGAATCGGATTTGGCCGCGGCACGTCGAGCCCTGAGCACCATTGGAGCGGCAAGGAAGGTGGCGGTGCCGGCAAGGACGGCGCGGCGCGATATTTCTGTGAAATGTTTGTTCACGGACGGTCCTCTTCCCTGCGTTATTCTTTAACAAACATGTTGTACCAAAAGCGTGCACATGATTTCCCTAAATTGGTCCCTAGCAAAGCAGGTTTGCCGCGTATCAGCCGATATGACGCAGCTATACTGCAGTTCCAAGCTTCGCGCCTCTACCGGGATTTCGGTCTCCGCAATCAATACTGCGCAAGTGAGGCGGTGGAACGTCCCGCCTGTCAGGTCCGCGCTAATCCGGCATCATTCGCAGGATTTCGGTGCGCCTATCACCTTGGCCGCAGCCGAAGTACCACCTTATGCTGGGGTTAAAAGTGCTCAAGCAGCTCGATTTAGCTACGCAAGCCTAGCTCCCGGGTAGCCCTGACGCGCCTGTTGGGACCAAATGAATACCAGGGCTTTTGCGCCAATACATGCGGAGTGTCAACGCCTAGACAGTCTCGCCAGCTTAGCTTGTAAGCTTTTTTCGACCAGAGGACCTTCTCGTGACCCCAGCGCCGCGACGCTCGCCCCCCGGCACCTTCCGCTCGCCGTGAACCTTAAAGCAATTGGTCCGGCCGTGATCCTGCCCCGCCAGTAAGCTGGCAAGGCGCCAAAGACAACGAGCCACATCATGTCTACACCGAATACCGCGATTGCTGTGATTGGCATTGATATCGGCAAGCACTCATTCCACATCGTGAGTCGCAGTGCGCGTCGTGCCATCATGCTGCGGCAATAGTGGTCGCCTGGCCAAGTGGAAACGCCGCTCGCCAGTGCACTGCGTTGACTGATCGACATGGGAAGACTGGTTGGCACATCACCTGAGCCGCAAACTCGCATCCTTCCAGATTCGGAATTCAGAGAGAGCGCGAAGGAGGTATGATGCTGTTTTAAGCTCTGAAAGTTGGTGCCTTTGCATGGCACGATCAGCAAGCTTTTCCGTAGCGTTCCAACTCAAGTCAATCGGACCAGGTGGCCCGGCGATCACAGCGGCTCAACCCTCTGGTAAAGACCGCTTCTGCCGGCGACTAGTTAAAGCGCCGTCAGAGCAAGGATTGCAGCGCATGAGAGAGCTCAGCTCGCCATAGCCGCCAACGACGCTTTTCGTCAGCAATCTCGGTGTCGTCGCTTTCGGAGAGCCCTTGCTGCGCGTGCCGGCGATTGCCTCGCCCGCGTCCTCCCGGCGCAGTTCGTCAGCGACAGTTCAATTCTGGGATACGTTCGCCGGCGCCTGCCCGCCTCGCTCCATCCGGCGGACGGGCGGAGCGGTCATGTCTAAGGAGACGACCCGGCGCGCTGCTAGCCAATCGCATGCCTAGGCTAGCGCCTTCTTGAGATCGAAACTCTCGTCCGCGGCTCTTTCCGGCGCGAGTGAACGGTCCATTCCGAGCAGGCGCCGGCCAAACATGTGGTCCGATGCGCGGTTAACCGACTCGATGCCCACAAGCCTTCCGGCTGCATAGCAAAACACTGAAAACGCCCTTCGCGCGGGATCGCCGCGCAGAACAATCTGGTCATAACCGGTTATCAATCCCGCAATCTGCAGCTTGTTGTCGCCTTGATCGCTCCAAAACCAGGGCTGGCCGTCATAGGGTTTCCTGTCGCCGACCAGGCGTGCGGCCACGCAGCGCGCCTGGTCCATGGCATTCTGCACTGATTCCAGCCGCAGTGAGCCGCCGAATCGCGAACTGGTGAACAGCGCGCAATCCCCGATCGCCGAGATGTTCTGATCGGCGGTTAACAGGTACTCGTCGACGACGATGCCTGACGCAACCGGCAGACCAGCTTCCGCTGCCAGCTCAATATTCGGCAGAACGCCGATGCCAACCACGACCAAATCGGCGGCCAAACGCCGACCGTCGCTCAATGAGACTCCCGTAACCTTCCCTCCATCAGCCTCAATGCTGGTGGCGGGCACACCGAGATGAATGCGGATGCCAACCTCGCGGTGCCGCCCCTGGAAGTAGTGCGATACTTCGGTCGTCACGGCGCGCGCCATGACGCGCGGCGCCAGCTCGATCACGTCGACCTCCAACCCTTTGACGCGGGCGACGGTGGCGAACTCAAGACCGATGAATCCTGCGCCGATCACTACCACGCGTTTTCTGGATGGAAGAACGCTGCGCAAGGCTTCGCTTTCATCGAGGCTGCGCAGGTACCTTACATCGGGAAGATTGGCGTTCGGAAGATCGAGTAGGCGATTGCGCGCGCCCACTGCCAGTACTAGGTGGCGATAGTCAAGCGAGGCGCCGGATTCGAGCAACAGCTTTTGGTACTGCCGATCGATCGCGACGACACGGCTTTGGACCAATTCGATGCTCTCTTCACGATAGAAATTCTCTGGCCGGAATGGGAGGCTATCCGGACCTATGGAGCCATTGATGTAAGCTTTCGAGAGCGGCGGCCGCTGGTATGGCGGGTGAGTCTGGTCATTGATAAGACAAACACGCTCCTTGAATCCGAACTGGCGCAAGGATGCGGCGACGTGAAAACCCGCATGGCCTGCGCCGACGATAATAACCGGGCCATCCGTCATCGAATTAGCCGCGGGAGCCCAGCACAGGAGCTACCCATGTGTCTTCTCTCCACCAATTTTGGCTTACCGGCGTGCTCGTGAGCGCATCGAGTTTTGATAGCCTCAGCCTTGCGGACCGGGTGTAAGCATCCGGCTCACCTTGAGTGCGAAACGTTCGTCAGCCAGTGACGGAACTGCCTGCCGCGCAAGATTCCTTAGAATCTCCGTACCGCCTGGGCTGATTGACCTGTTGACTGGACCGCGATGCCGCGATTCAAACGCCGTCAGGCGGCGGCGGGACGCACAACGACCCAGTCGAGCCTGCTGTTCACTCAATGATTCGGATCGCGACGGCAGGGCACAGCGCAGCGGCCAGCCGAACCTTCTTGTGCAACTCGGTACCCGGTGCGTCAGTGAGCAGCACAACAATGCCGTCTTCGTCCCGCTGGTCGAACACCTCCGGCGCCGCTAGCACGCATTGCCCGCCACCCACGCACTTCTCCTTGTCAACTTCGATCCGCATGTTCACGAGGTCCTTTCACTTTCTCTCTCGTATCCGAGTGCTGGAAGGCGCGGCGCGCCGGCCCTTGCATCGCGCCGCCGCGTCGACGTGTGGTTCGCAGGGTGTCGCATCGTCAGTGCTGTCACGGAGCGACAACGCTCCCGATGGGCATAAAGCGACCGCCTGACGAGCGGCATCGAGCTCGACGCCATTGAGAGCGCCTTCAGCGAGCAACAGAACCCGACCATCTACATCCTGATCGAACAGGTTCGGGGCAGTGAGCGCACACATGCCTCCACCTACACATCGATCCCGGTCCGCAATGAGCCTTGTGACCATCACGTCACCAAGTCACCGACAGCGACTGGGGAGCGTAAATGTCTCGATCCGGGTGCCAGCATATAGCCTCGGGGGGTACGGCAAAGTCGAGAGTCGGAAAACGATCCGCCAGATCGGTGAGCGCGATCTGCATTTCCAGCCGAGCGAAGTGTTGGCCCAGACACTGGTGGATGCCGTAGCTAAAGGTGAGATGTTTTGCTGCCTCCTGGCGCGAGAGGTCTACACTGTCTGGGTCGGCGAATACTTCTGGATCGCGGTTGGCCGCCGAAAATGAGACGCCGACAGTTTCGAAAGCCTTGATGACGGTTCCGCCGAGTTCCACGTCCTCCATAGCCATCCGGACACTGAGTTGAGACGCGATCGCGCAGCGCAGCAGTTCTTCAACAATGGTGCCGATCGACCCCGGCTGAGTCCTGAGCGCGTTCCACCGATCGCGGTCTTTCAGGAGCGTATAGACTGAGAAGGTTAGAGCACGGGCAATCGCCGAGTGAGCCGCCTGTAGCAAGGTGACCGAGGCGGCCACAAGCTCTTCATCGGTCAGCTTGCCGCTTTGAACCAACTCGCTGAAGATATCATCGCCGGGCTGCGCTCGCTTTCGCGCGAAAATTTGGCTCACGAAGGTTCGAAATTCGTCGTTCGCCTTCAGAATATCCTCGATACCGGATTGTGGCCTTAGTACCAAGCCCGTAAGGCGTTCGAAGACACCACGTTCACTTTCTGGCACCCCGAACATTTCGCAGGCCATAAGCGTCGGGACTTCACGTGCGAAGGTTTCAGCCAGGTCAACGGGCGGGCCGTGTCGCTGCATCGCATCGAGGCAGTCGGCGACGATCCGCTTGATTCTCCCTCGATGCTCTTGAGCTTGACGCACCGTGAAATGGCCGGCGAGCGCGCGTCGCACCCGAGTATGCTGGGGTGCGTCCTTGATGAAAAATGGCAGGCTGGTTAGTGGGCACTCATGGACTGATCGCACGACCTGCGGATCCCGGAACGCTTCGGCGAGCCTCCCTTCGCTCCGGTAGCGATCAACGAGGGCGCGAAGGGCATCCGGAAAATCCGAGTCATGGTGAATTGCATAGTAGATCTGAGTGGAACTGCCTTCGGGAGGCAAAGCTTGCGCACACAACCTGGTGAAGCGAGGATCACTCAGCACAACGCGTGCAAGTTTCTGACTCGTTACTAGCCAACCAGCGCGACCGTCAGGAAAACGAAATCGGCTTAGGGGCTGCGTTTCGCGCAGGGTCTTAAGCTCATTCGTCGGATCGAGCCACTCGCGCTCTGCCGGAAGACGAACCGGTTTGGAGCACCTGACATCAGACAGCGGCCGAGTTGCCATGACCATAAATCTCCCTCTCTAGCCTGCGAAGCGAGCGAGCGGATAAACGCCCCAGGACGCTATCACTGAGCACGCTCAAAACATTATCAAAAAAGGCGCGCGCGATTTTGCGAAATTACCCCTACGTCAGGGCAGATTTGCTGTAGGCGCCAGCGATATTGCGCAGGAATACTGCATGCTTTTGGTTTGGTCGTATTGTTGCTAGGATTTTTTAGTCGCACAACGCGGTGCTGCGCGGCGCGACCCGCCGGAAGATGCGCTCTCCCGTCTCCTCGGTGTTGTGGAGCGGCTACCTGCATGCCGAAGCGCGGCACTAGGGGATCTCGCGCTCGTTGTTGGGCCGATGGCTACGGTCGTTTCGCCCCGAGCGGAAGGAAGCCGCTGAACAGCGACGTCGGTTCGTGGGGGCGATGGTATCCCGGCATCGGAACAGCTGAACTGCCTGCGGAGACTGGAATGCCCGGGTGGATCGAGATCGAGTTCTTGACCGGGACGCGGATGCGGATCACGGGCCGTTGCCCCCCCCCACCCGACATGTCGCTCACGCCAAGCGGGTGGAACGTGGCCGTTTGTTTTGCGGCATTGGCCGACGGTGCTGTCGCGATTTCGCTGCCGAGGATGCGCGTTCAGCGCACCTTGTCATCCCTGCTACGATGCCAGCCCGCATCAGCTTCTCGCGGATGTCTGCCGGGCTTGCCGAGCAGCAGAATGCTCGGACCTCGTTGGGGCAAGTTCGTCGACGGCAACATTCAGGTCCATCGTTGCTTCCTAGTTACACGACACCGCGCGCCCCGATCCTTTATTGGCAGCCGATTGAAGCAAAAATCCCTCCCAGAGTACAAGCCCTGAAAACTGCGCAAGAACCGAAGTTGTAATTTATACACTTCGAGGCTGTGTTGGCGTGATCCCCGACGCAATCGAGACAAGAATGTATCGCTTAAACGTCGCAGGCGTCGCCGACCCTATACGAGGCAAGTTGGCTCCTGATTGCCGAGTCTCAGTAGCCGGAAAGCGCCGTCCGCCTTAGATCCCAACGATGCTTCAGATTCCCAGGGCCTGATGAATCCAATCGGTCGGAAAAGCGTTTTTTTCTCGGCCGCCTCCCCGCATGGGGGTGGGAGCCCAGTATTGCTCCTGCTGAGCTCCCACAGGATCTAATAGACTTTATCGAACCGACGCAGGCCACGGCTTCGGCCTAATCGGCTGGCTTCGCAGGCGCCAATCAACCGGATACGGCACAAAAAACATGATTCCTCTTTCCCCTTCGTACTTCAGCCGAGTCCCTTTCGGTAGCCAAACCACGTCACCCAAACGCGCGTCGATTGCCTGACTATAGTTCTCGCCTATGCGAATCCGCATCACTCCACCCAGCGCGACCGAGATCTGATCATATTCAGTCGTCCAGTCCACCGAGCTACTGTTATAGGTCGCGATCGTCGCACCAAGCGATTTACTGATCTCTGGAGTAACGAGGCTGCACGTAGATGCATAGCCGCCCGAATAGATTTGGATCTGGGAATAGATCATGTCCGTGCTTCGGAAATGATACACGTCGGTCAGCGGCTTCTCATCCTCGATCGACTCGCTGCGCGTCCGCCAATCGACTGGGTGACGAGCGTAGAATACCTTCGCCTTGTCCCCCTGGTACTTCAGGCGCGTCCCCTTAGTGAGCCAAATTACATCGCCGAATTTGGCTTCAATGACACGGCCATAGTTTTCGCCGGCGAGAATCCGAAATGTTCCGCCAAGCACGACGGCGGCCTCATCGTAATTCACCTTGCGTTCAATCGAGCAACCGTCATAGGTGGCAACGCTGGCATCGATTGTCTTGCTAATTTCCGGACCGACCAATTGGCAAACAGTCGCGGTGCCACCGGCGTCGCTATGCATTTGCCTAAATACCATGTCCTCGCTCTTCATGTAGAGCGCTCCAGCCATCATCGTTCTCCTTTCTTGATCCAGCCGCTGCCCAGAGAGGCATACACCTGGTTCTTTGCAATCGTTCGAGCAAATGAACCCGACGTTCTGTCGCCCCACCTACCAAGAGCCATCGGTGAAATTCGGACGAGAGACGTCGGCAGCGCGCCAGGTCCCCTCTGAACGATCACCACTTTCAGGCGGGCCGTGTCGTGCGATTTTCACGCAAGAAGCCCGAAGCAACTATATTCTATCGTCAACGGTGCCGATATTGCGAAAAATCGGTCTCAGCAACAGAATCCTGCAAAATGAGCCAGCGATTGTACTAATTCCAAACCTAAATGGCCGGATTACGCTATGAGCTTGGAGGATGACATTCTGGCATGGTCGACGGGTGAGCCCCCGATTTGCCCTCGGCTTTGCCAGATTAACGGCAATGAGTGTGCCGCTCATGCATTCATTCACTGGATCGGCGGCCTAAAACGCCGAAAAACTGCGAACTGTGTCAGATAAGCCTGACGCTGATCTACATGAGCCGGGCCAATTGTTTGCGTTCAGCTCCGCTGTGAATCCGGCGGGCATAGATCTCGACTATCTCAGCTATTTCACGAACAATGATCGGAATGCTCATGAATGACGTCATCCTCAAGGCAGCGAATAAACATTTCTCATCGAACTACTTCGAAGCGCGTCAGAAGTTTCGGGACTACGTTGGCGACGCCGCCGTCGGTGAGGTACGAGTCTATCCATCGCCAGCTTATGGGCCCCGGGGAGAAGAGCTCTCAACAGATGTTGCCTGGTTTGGCGATCGCCATGCCTCAAAAGTTGGGGTTCTAATATCGGCTACGCACGGCGTCGAAGGATATTGTGGATCCGCAGCACAGCTGGACTGGTTGGCCGAGCGTCGATACGAAGAGCTCAAATCTGATGAAGCCATGTTGTTAATCCATGCGATGAATCCATACGGATTCGCATGGGATCGGCGCGTCACCCAAGAGGGTTGCGACCTCAACAGAAATTTCATCGATTTCTCGGCTCCCCTACCTCTAAACGACGGATATGACGCGCTTGCCGATAGTCTGGTGCCAAGTGCTTTGGATGGACCTGTTTTGGCGGCCGCCGAGGCAGCGATCGAGAAGTATCGGGCAACACACGGTGAAATTGCCTACCGGAAGGCGCGGACCAGCGGTCAGTACCGACATCCCACAGGAATGTTCTTTGGCGGCTTCGGCCCTACCATAGCTCGCGAAACACTCGAACGGATCGTGTCGGACTACAGTATCGCATCACGTCAGCTAGTCTTGATCGTAGACTATCACACAGGTCTCGGACCGTATGGCTATGGTGAGCTGCAGTGCGAGCAGGCATCGGGTATGACTGGATATCAGCGAGCACGTGACATATTCGGTCATTCGGTTACTTCACCAGATCTCGGCACGTCATCGGCCTTGGTACTCAACGGTACGCAGGACGACTACTGGCAGCGGCTCCTCGGTGATCGCCACGTCTACGTTTGCTTAGAGTTCGGAACCTACCCTCCGGAGACAGCCAGACCAGTGTTGCGCGCTGACCATTGGCTTTACGCTTACGGTCGATCTCAGATGGAAAGCGACTTTGGGCGCGACATTCGGCGACGCGCGAAGCAACACTACTATCCCAACAGCGCCGACTGGAAGGAGATGGTCCTTTATCGCAGTCGTCAGATTCATCGGCAGATGATTGAAGGGATGCGATCCTGAAAGCAGTGTCGATCACTGTCGTGGTGTAGATGCCGCCTTCATTAAGCGCGACCGCCTCGGTTAACGTTTGTAAGCGACTTTTTTCCGCGTACAGCGGCTTAGTCCGTTTGTCTCTTATCGCAAACTCCCAACCTACATCGGAGTCGCCCTCTACCCCTTTACGTCTGTCGCAGAATGCACATCTCTGGGGACCACTTCAGACCGAACAGTCCCGCCAGCAAACTGCCAAACGTGAGCAGTTACTGCATAGGAGCATCTGCGCCCCTTTGTGAAAAAACTGAGGGAAACGAGTGAGAAGCGCGAGTCGGATGCACGGCATTTCGGCGACAAGGTGTCCCCAAGCCACTAAACGCTTCGTGCATTTTGCAGCATCTATCATCAAGGCGACGATCAGGTCAAAGCATGCGGCGAGCCTGGAGATAACAGTTGACTAGGCGTTAACACGAGCGGCGAACCATCTGGACCTCGCACGTTGATCTTGCCTAGCACCCAAAAATGGGACAGTGGTTTCGCTAAAGACGGGCAGTTTCGCTAAATCGCGGACTGAACCTCCTCCGAATTGATGGACACCTCAGGCTCGAAGTGCCAGGGGGTGTCGGATGGAAGGACGTCAACGTCGGGCGTTTACGGACGACTACAAGCGGCAAGCAGTTGACCTTCTAGCGTCGAGCCGGCACTCGATCGGATCTGTTGCCAAGGAGCTTGGCCTGCGCGATTCGTGCTGCGGCGGTGGGCGGAGCAGCGAGGGACCCGGCTGGAGCCGACGTCGGCGACGCGGCGCCCCACAACGCAGGCGACGCTGCCGTCGGCGGACCACGCGGCAGAGATCGCGCGTTTGCAGCGAGAGAACGAGCGGCTGCGCAGGGAGCGCGACATTTTAAGAAACTATCCAGCACCGTGGCGCGCCTGTGCGGCGTAAGAACAGCCTTGTGCTATCCTCGACGGCGGCCGCTCGATGATTGGAGGCACAATCCCCGCTAAAAAACATGGTCCACGGTCGCATGCGAACTTGAGAGTGGCGAGGTCGCCCTGGGGACGATGCCGATTAGGAAGATGACGATTGGGCATAGCCCAGTCCCTCCTGCTCGCCATCGAATGGAGGATTGCCATGCTCAACAAAAGGACGGGCGGCGACCGTCCGGAACTGAGGCCGGTCAACGTCCGGGCCGCTGCCATCGACATCAGATCAGAGATGCGCATTGCTGCGGTGAACCCCGCTTGCACCGACGTGCCTGTGCGCTCATTCGGCACATTCACGCGAGATCTGCATGAGCTCGCGGACTGGTTCAAAACGTGCGGCGTGACGAGTGTCGCGATGGACTCCACCGGGATCTACTGGATCCCGGACTACGAGATCCTAGAGCAGCGCAGGTTTGAGGTGATTCTGGTGACTGCGTGGTACGCCAAGAACGTGCCCGGACGCAGCGATGCTGCGTTGGTTGCGCGCCAGCTTCATTCCTATGGCCTGCGCGGCAGCTTCCGACCTGATGCCGAGATCGAACCCTGCGCGCGTGTCTGCGCCAACGGGAGCGGCTGGTGGAATATGCCGCCGCCCATATCGAGCATATGCAGAAGACCCTGATGGGGATAAATCTGCAGCTCCCTCATGTGGTCTCGGATATCACCCGCGCAACCGGCATCCGGATTATCCGCCATTGTTGCAGGCGCGCGGAATCCTGACGTCTTGTCAGCCTATCGGGACGTACGATGCCATTCATTGATCACGACGATCCTGCAGCACTAGTCGGCAACGACCGGCACGAACTTGTCTTAGCGCTGACCCAATCGCTGGAACTCGACGACGTCTACCAGGCGAAGATGCTGGACTGCGACCGCAAGCTCGAGGTCCTGATCGCGGCACTGAACAATAAAGGCGCAAAGCCGGTCGGAAAACTATCCAAGCCACGCATCAAGCCCAATCAGGTCAACGCGCCTATCTTCCATGTCAGGACCGCACTGTACGGCATGCTCGGCGTGGATCTTACTGAGATCCATGGTCTGGGTCCATCGCTGGCATTGAAGCTCGTCGATGAGTGTGGCACCGATCTGAGGGCATGGCCGAGCGCCAAGCACTTCACCTGTTGGTGGTGCCTTGCATCGAGCAACAAAATCTCTGGCGGCAAGGTGTTGTCCTCGCGCACACGGAGATCGTCCAGTCGGGCGGCCGCACTGTTGCAGTTGGCAGCAACAAGCGTCGGGCGGAGCGATACGGCGCTCGGTGCATTCTATCGCCGACTGTCCTCACGTGCGGGTAAATCAAAGGCGGTGACAGCAACCGCCCGTAAGGTCGCAGTGTTATTCTACAACACCCCTCCGGCACGGCATGCGCTTCAGAGACCCGGAATATCGCGGTCGTGTCCTCGCTAACCTTCAGCGCCGAACCAAATCTCTGGGCTTTTCGATGAAGCGGAATCTCGTGTCCTTTTCCAGCAAAGATCGCGATCGAGTTCCTTAGAAACCGCTGGATCGGGGTCGCCTGGAATTGCCTGTAACATCTCACGATTGGCAGCCGATCGACGGCTCTCCGGGCGCGAGCGCCAGTCATAATAGCCGGCGGGCGAGACGCCGATCACGTCGCACAGGAGCGTCACCCGATAATTGGCGCGGCGACCTCCTCGTCGACGACATCAGGCGGGTCCACCGCGACACCCGCGGGTGTTATGGCAGCCCGCGTGTCTATATCTGCGAGCCGTTGTCGCATCGAGCGGTTGATGCGGCGTCACGGCATGCGGGCGGTCATGGCGCAGCCCCGCGGATGCGGACTACCGACAGCCGCCACGACCTGTAGATCGCCCAATCTCCCGGATAGAATGGCCCTGCACCTTGAGAAGCGCAATCTCTTCGCTCGACCAATGAACAAGTATCGCCCCGAGAATACCTTTGCTGAGGACTTGAACATCGCTGGTGGCGTGCCGTCCGCCTTTCGAAACCATTTGGTTGCTACAGGCTGTGACACGCCGGCTTCCAGCGCAGCAGCTTCGCTGCTTTGCCCTGCGGCAATAGCGCGCCAGAAACTTCTCTGTTTATTCCGTCCGGCCAGAGGCCGATCGTCCTGGCGATGGTAATGGCGCACGTCGAGACCGTGCCGATCGCTGCTTTCGAATGCTCATCGCGACCTCCAACTCCAGAGTATTGCGACGACCGCTTGAATCCGCCCAATATGCGCCGCGGATTACCGCAAACCGACGCACTCCGCCGGCCTCAGGGCGCCGATTAGCCGCAAGGGCGACTGCTATGACAATGCTCCGGTGGAGAACTTCTTTCACACGCTCAAGACCGAGCTCGTTCATCAGCGCCAGTACCAGACCCGCGCCGAAGCCCAGCGCGACATCTTTCGCCTTCATCGAAGGCTTCTACAATCGAACGTGTCGTCACTCCGCCATCGGCTATATCAGCCCGATCGAGATCGTGCTAAAAGCAGCTTTAGTTTTTCGGGGGAAGATCAGTCAGTGAATTTGTCAGCACTCTGGTTAACGGTCTGGTGACATGTCTCATTTCTCCACCGCGAACGCGTGGGCGCCTTGCCATTTCTGCCCACAAACGCCGAACATCTCCTGAGTGTGCGCGCCGGCCGCCTATCGCAGCACTTCCCTTAGGGACAGGCTACAAGGCTTTGTGCCCGTCAACTACCAGCCTTAATAATTGATCACCGCCGCCGAGAGCGCAAGTATTGCTTGGCGACCGGGTTCTTCGCCGTTGCGTTCTCGGTGGCTTTGGCCGGTCGCTCCCTCTGAACAGCCAGCATATAGACTAGAACCAGATCTAAGGAGGCAGGATGATCGTAGCGAATGACGCGTTTCGTGGCGCCGCACCCTACTATGCCCGGCACTGGAAAGCCTATCCGGAAGACTTGTTCAGATCCTTGGTCAGGGTCTGCGGGCTAACCACCAGCAGTCGTGCACTCGATCTCGGCGCCGGCACTGGACAGATCGCTATTCCCTTGGCGCGTTCGGTCGCGGACGTACTGTTTGTCGATCCAAGCGACGAGATGGTACAGGAAGGGAAGCGAATGGCGGCAGCAGCAGGAGTTAAGAATATAGATTTTCTGGTATCGAGATCTGAAGACCTAGACGAATCAATATCGTCATTTGACATCGCGACAATTGCGGGCTCCTTCCACTGGATGGATCGAGAGACGGTGTTGGCAAAGTTAGGCAAAATGGTTAAACGGGGTGGATGCGTCGCGATCATCGGCCCCAAGCTGGATCGCTCGGAGCCTGGAGAATGGAAGAACGCACTGATGAGCGACCTTATGGAGTTCTGGGGAGGTTGGCCGGCACTGCCTTTACAGAGGACCCCGCACCGAGACGTCCTTCGTGATTCCGAATTCAGCGAAATCACAGAGCTTCGTCACAATTACGAGCACCACTGGAATATCGATGACCTTCTTGGCTGGGTCCACGGAACGTCCTTGGGTGCACCCGTTAGTCTCGGAGATCGTCGCGACGAATTTACGACCCGTGTTCGTCGCTTGTTACTGTCGTATTCGCCGTCTGGTTTCTTTGTGGAACGAGGTTACTTCTCGACGATACTAGGATATAGGCTCTCGGATCCAATAGTCGGCCGTGAAGAACGTGGATTTCAGCTGGAAACGAGCTGAACTCGAAGGTGAGCTGGGCGAGGAGTTGGCTGCGAGAGCTTCAGCCAGCGGATGACGTCGACGGCGGCTCGGATGGCGTTGATGGGCGTCGTCCTGGATTGGCCCCCGGGAGTCCTGGCGTCCGAGGAGCGTGGGCTGAGCGTTTGTCATTTGAATTTTATGAATTTGACGCGAATGTCATTCCATCAAGCTATTACCGCATCGCGATTTCGTAAACTCCAGCCTACAGCGCACTCGGCTTCCGCACCTTGCTGTCCGTATAATGCGCATTTCTCGGGATGGTTTCAAGGCTGAACAGTCCCGCCGGCAAACTGTCAAACGTGAACCGTTACTGCATAGTAGCATCTGTGCCCTGACCAAAAGCCGAGCCGACGGTTGTTCCGGCTCGACATCGCCAAAAATCGAAATGGCTCTGGCGTGCCGGGAAGCTGCATCCACTCACTTCTTCTTGGAGAAAATACGCGAAACTGGCGCGAGGATCACTGCTAAGCCGCGTAACAAAGGGGCTATACGAGCGTCACTGGAGCCAGTTGGCCAGAGACCGCAACCACCCAGGTGCGCCCTAGGGCGGAGGCGCCTGGACACCGGAGACACATAGTCGTTGCGCAAGTTTTCAGCAAAGAGCTTGGGTCAACGGCATGAACTTTTGCTCCGGACCCTCAAACGGCGCTCGTTGACTGCCCCCTCCAGCGAAAGCGGGCCTTTTAGCAATTTACATCGCAAGCGGCGCGCAGCGAATACTAGAAATCAGAAGTGGCTATTCGCGGTGGCGCGCGCCAAAATTACAACCAACCTCGAGAGGATAACATGGTCAATCGGATGCAATTTTACATTGATGGCGCGTGGGTCGATCCCGCCAATAAGAAAACGGCGTGGACCCTCAATCCGGCGACTGCGGAGGAAATGTATGAGGTTGCGCTCGGGTCAAAAGCTGACGTCGACAAGGCCGTCATCGCGGCTAGGCGCGCATACGAAAGTTTTTCTCAAACCACGCGCAAGCAACGCATGAGCATTCTCGCAAGCATCATCGAGATCTATAAAGGTCGCGCAAAGGAGATTGGTGATTCCATTTCCGACGAGATCGGCGCTCCCCTGTCGATGGCGGAGCAGAAGCAGGCTGGTTCTGCCCTCGCCCAACTCGCTACCACGCTCGACGTCCTCAAAAACTACCCTTACGAGGAGCGGATTGGCAGTACACTTGTGGTGCGTGAGCCTATTGGGGTGGTGGGAATGATCACGCCCTGGAATTGGCCAATAAACCAAATAGCCTGTAAAGTAGCGCCCGCGCTCGCTGCCGGATGTACAATGATTCTCAAGCCGTCGGAATTCGCCCCTACTTGCGCACTGATATTCGCGGAAATCCTTCACGAGGCCGGCGTACCAAAGGGTGTATTCAATTTAATTAACGGTTTGGGGCCTGAAGTGGGCGCTGCCATGAGTGAGCATCGAGCCATCGACATGATTTCGTTTACCGGATCCACACGTGCGGGGATCGACGTTGCGAGCCGAGCCGCTCTTACTATTAAGCGCGTTAGCCAAGAGCTAGGAGGCAAGTCCCCGTACATTGTTCTTGATGACGCCGATCTTGAAAAGGCCGTCAGCAAATGCATCGCGACGCTTTTCCTCAACTCGGGCCAATCTTGCGACGCACCCTCGCGGCTCATTGTCCCGAGTTCTAAAATGACGGAAGTCGCAAGGATCGCGAAGACCATAGCGGACACGTATAGGGTTGGTCATCCCCGCGCCGCGGGCATTCAGATGGGTCCCGTGGTAAACCGCGGCCAATGGGCGAAAATCCAAGACTTGATCAAAAAAGGGATAGATGAGGGGGCCACGCTGGTCACTGGCGGTCCGGGTCTGCCGGAAGGCATCGATAAGGGCTTTTACGTTCGTCCCACCATTTTCGCGGATGTGAAAAATGAAATGACTATTGCGCGCGAGGAGATCTTCGGGCCCGTACTAGCGATCATAGGCGCTACTGACGAAAGCGATGCAATTCGCATTGCCAACGATACGCCATATGGTCTCGCCGGCTACGTATTCTCAGGCTCAACCGAGCGCGCGCGAAACGTTGGTCGCTTCATTCGAGCTGGCGCGATATATCTACAGGGTGGCTCACTTGACAGCTCCGCTCCCTTTGGGGGGTATAAACAATCGGGTAACGGCCGTGAATGGGGCCGCTTCGGTCTCGAAGACTACCTGGAAGTCAAATCGGTGGCCGGCTCTATCGAATCGAACAAATCCTGAGCTAGTCGAACGTTTAAGATTACAAGCCTTTGACCTTCATAAGTCTCGAAAGCTTGCAATCTCCCGTCGGATTCCCTCCGATGAGCAAAGGTGAACTTGAAAGGGAGCTCGTGCTGCGCTCCATCGCCGGATCGGAGCTGAGCAAACTGTGGAGATGCCCGCTTGAGCTTTCAGGAACGCGAGGACTCGTCACATGCTCGAAACATCGAGTGCGCAACCGACGCCGGAGGCGCTGGGCAGCTCCTATCAGGGCCCGGCTGCTTGGTTGAGCAGCGGCAGGACTCCCTGGAACACCTCACAGCCGCCCTCTCAAAATACAGATCGCTGTGTACCGGACAAGCGGCAGCTATGTCCCGGAAGAGATGTATCCCTCCGCCAAAGCTTTCAATTACCCACAAATTCTCCTCCAACCATGGCGCCCAGAGCGATGTCGGTGAGGCGTGACAGCCCGCGCTGCATGACGTATTGCCGAGCGGCGGATCGCTGGCGCGGGCGAGATAACCGCCGAGCCGGGCGATCTTGATCACATAGTGCGACAGCGTTTTCCGTCTTGCTTTTGGTTTGTCGTTGACGAGCCGATCGAGCACACCGATTTCAGTCGCAGTCCACGCGAGCGTTGGCGGCGCGTCTGGGGCGGAACGGTTGAGCATCGTCATCCAGAAGACCCGCCAACTCAGGACGCAAAAGAGCGAGATCAGGTTGGTCGGACGCTGGGCGGTCCTAAGCTTCGACTCCTCAGCTTTGCAGCCCGATTTGAGGATCTTGTGAAACACTCGATCTTCCATGTCAAACCGTACCATTCCAGCTTCTCAATGGCTTCGGTGCGGGAACCAACAGGCAGGTCGGTGATCAGCTTCCAATCGATCTTCTTTCTCGGCGTCCCGCGCTCTTCGGCATGGATCACCGTCAGGGTCAGAGCGGGATAGCGCTTCTGCTTTCCGATCGGCGGCAGGACGCGAATCTTGCGGTACCTGATCTCAAGAATGGTCTGGTCAGGATCGCCGTTGCTGTCTCTGACTTCGATGGGATGGAGCGCTTTGACGGCGACCTCGTCCATTTCGTCGGCGATCGTGTGACCCGCGTCTCCAGCCAAGCGGTCGACGCAGGTCTTGATCAGGAAATGAGTTCCGATGTCCTGTGCTGCGCAGAAAAGCTCGTAGATGTCACTCTCGCGATCACCAACATGGATGCATCGTCCCGGATGATCCAACAGCTGCGTAGACTGCTTCAGATTCTCCAGCCATCGGATGCTTTCCTTCTTCTCGATGGGAATCCGGGTCGGATTGATCTTCTTTTTAAGCGCTGCCGTCCCCTTGAATCTCTTCTGGGTCCAGAACTTAATGGCCGTGCACACCCTCGATTGTAACTGCGAGGCTCGAATGCATCAGGATGCCGCAAACCGTTTGCGATCTGAGGCGACCCGCCTTATCCCGTCCACTGTTTATGCTCTTGGTGATCCCGATCGCTTCTGACTTCTTGCGTTGATAGCTGAACTCGGTTGTATCGGGCAGCACAAGAAAGAGACCTTCAGTGGCGGCGGCAAGATCTCGTGTCGATTGGAAATGGCCGGCCAGAATGTCCGCTTCGCTGACCCGGTCGTTAGAGAAGAAGCGGTAGGCTGCCTTGGTATTCGCCCAATGCTGGCAGACGAGCGGAATGCTTTGTCCCATGGCGCTTCCAATCTGCGTGAGCAGTTTGCGGAATCTGTCGCCGAGCCGCGCGTCCCTAAACTCGCATCCACTACTCTCTCGATCAATCCAACATTCACCGTCCAAGGACCGCAAACAGCCTTTTGCAGATCGATCCCTTAATGTCAGCCCCATAGAGCACCCCTCGCGAATCAGGTGCTCAGAAAGGAATCACAAGTGATTCTTTCGATTCAAGATTTCGCCGATCAGCGGATCGGCCCGAAGCGCCAATGACGACGACGGCGGCGCGTCGACGGAAGAGCCAGTGTCAATCGGCGTTGGACGCCGATCCCCCGGCTTGGGGGCCAATATTGCAGGCCGAATGACAGCCAGGGCATCATCAAGATTGATCTTGGTACCGGGCACTGCATCCGGGTCGATGGCGACGTTGATGGAGAAGCGCTACGTCGTGTTCTCGATGCTTTGGTCCGCCGATGATCCCGGTTCCGACGGGCGCGCGAGTGTGGCTCGCGACAGGCTACACGGACATGCGCCGAGGCTTTCCGTTGTTGGCTGCGTATTCCAGGGATGGTGATCAGCGATTCCAGACGATCGTGATCACGGTTTCCAGATGCTGGTGATCACTTGCGGAGGCGGACACGACTGACGTGTTTATGTGTGCTGGAAATGGTCTTCATGGTCAAGACGGGCGGAAGGGCTTGGAGATCGGTCCAGCGGTCCATGGGAGGGCCCCGCGCGCGGCGCGGAGTGGCCCCCACGAGCGACGCAGCGGCGCGCGCGGGAGGGACCTGTGGGCCGGTGGGGCGATCGGGCGCGCGGTGGTCACGCTGTTGTCCTATCGTCGGCCCGACGACGCAGGCTGTCGCCCTTGAGCTCGATGCGGTGGGCGTTGTGAACGATGCGGTCCAATATGGCGTCGCCGAGTGTGGGATCGGCAATCACGTCATGCCATTGCGCCACGGGGACCTGACTTGTGATCAACAATGATCCTTTGTCGTAGCGATCATCGACGATCTCGAGTAGATCGCGGCGCTGGTCGGCAGTGAGCGCTTCGGGTCCCCAGTCATCTAGGATGAGTAGATTGACGCGCTCCAGCGCCGCGATTAGTCGGGCGAGACGGCCTTCGCCACGCGCCTGGCGAGATCGGCGAACAAGCGGGGCACGCGCTTGTAGAGGACCGAGAAGCCATCGCGGCAGGCCCTGTTGCCGAGCGCACAAGCCAGCCAGGACTTGCCGGTGCCGGTCGGACCGACGATGACGAGATGGTTGTGCTCGCGGATCCATTTGCAGGTGGCGAGGCTCTGAAAGAGGGAGCGGTCGAGACCACGAGCGGTGCGATAGTCGACATTCTCGATGGTGGCAGCCTGGCGGAGCTTAGCATTGCTCAAGCGCCGTACGAGGCGGCGGTTGTCGCGGGCGGTGACCTCGCGATCGACGAGGAGACCGAGCCAATCGGGGTGCGGCATGTCGGCGGCCTCGGGATTGTTCTGCAGTTCGATGAGGGTATCGGCCATGGCAGTGAGGCCGAGCTCGCGCAGGCGTTCGACGGTCGGATGAATGAGCACAATGATCTCCTGATTAGTTGTAGTAGCTGCGGCCGCGGATGTTGGCGTGGAAGAGGATGGGCGCCTCCTGGGCGGGAGGAGCGGTTTTGTCGGCGGCGTTCTTGAGGATGGCGGCGACCGACTTGTAGGAACGGGCATTGAGCAGCAGCGCACGGGCGCAGGCGGCGTCGACACGTTCTTCGCCGTAGCGCCTGACCAGCCCGAGAATGCCGACGGCCGAGCGGAAGCCTTGTTCCGGATGCGGCCGCGACCGCAGGATGACGTCGATCAGAGTCTCGGCATCAGGGCCCACCTTGGCGGCTTTGGAACGAATGCGCTCATGGGTCCAGTCGCGGTAGCGGCGATGCGAGCTCGGCATAGGCTCGGGGATCGTTGTCGGTCAATGCGGCAGAGTGCTGCGCAGATGCGAGGCGACGCGCTTGCCCTGCAGGAAAATCTCGACGGTCTTTAGCGTGATCCGTGCCTCGACCTCCTCATGCACGAGGTTGTGAGGCACGCTGTAGTAATGCTTGGCAATCTCGACATGATAATCGAGGCTCACCCGACAGCGCTTCCACTCAGCATACTCGTAGGGTTCGTCGGGCAATGGGGTCAGTGCCGGTCGGTCGAGCTCCTCGAACAGCTCACGCCGGCTTCGTCCCCAGCTCCGTAACGGTCGGTTGTTGAGATCGACGAGCAGTGCGTGGATCGCCTCGTTGAGGGCGGCGAGCGAGAAGAAACGGCGGTTGCGCAGGCGCGCCAGAATCCATCGCCCGACGATTTGGACGCCGACTTCGACCTTGGCTTTGTCGCGTGGCCGATACGGCCGTGCCGGAACGCTGGCAGTGCGGTAATGGCGGGCAAGATCGGCATAGGTCCGGTTGACCATTGGCTCGTGAAAGCAGGCCCGGGTGATGCCGGCTTTGAGATTGTCGCTCACCGTCTGCCGGGCCACGCCGCCGAAATAGGCAAACGCGCGGACGTGCGAGCCGATCCCGTCCGGCAGGCTCTGGCTGAGGCTGGCTTCGGCATATGTGTAGTTGGAAGCACCGAGCACGGCGACGAAGATCTGCGTGCTGCGCACCTCGCCGCTGAGCCCGTCGACCACCTCCATGATGTGGCCGGAATAGTCGACGAACAGCTTCTCGCCGGCGACATGAACCTGGCGCAGGGTCGGCTTGAGGCGGCCAGCCCATTCCCTGTAGCGCTCGCAGAACCACGAATAGCTGAAGCTGTCGGACTTGGAGTCGCAATACTCTTCCCACAACAGCATCAACGTGACGTTCCGCCGCCGCAACTCGCGATGAACGAGCGCCCAATCCCGCTGCGGACGCTCATCGCTGGGCAGATCGGACGGTGGCGGAAACAGGCGGTTCTCGAGCCGGACATCGTCATTGAGCTCCGGCGGCAACGGCCAGGTCAGGCCGGCCCGGCGCGCCAGGTTGAGGTACTTGTTGACCGTGCCCTGGGCCAGGCCGAGGCTGCGGGCAACCGCGCGCTGAGACATGCCGACGCTGTAGTGCAGGCGTAAAACTTCGCGAATGTGGCGCATGGACCGTCTCTCTGTCGGCATCTGGATCCTCTGCTGTCGGGCAAAAGACCAAGCTACCTGGGTTGCAGACGTCAGTGGTGTCCGGCTCGCTGTCCCCGATCACGATCCGCTGGAAATAGCGATCACGATCCCGTGGAATTGGTGATCACGATCCCCTGGAAACGGTGATCACGATGCTCTGGAATGAGTGATCACGATGGCCTGGAATTGGTGATCACGATCGTCTGGAACGCGCAGTTGGCACTCCAAGTTCAGGAGATGCTGCGCAAGGACCCGCTCAGCGGTCATCTGTTCGTCTTCCGCGGTCTCCGAAGCGATCTTGTGAAGGTGATCTGGCACGATGGTCAAGGAGCATGCCTGTTCACCAAAAGACTCGAGAGAGGAAGGTTCATCTGGCCATCGGTTGCCGGTGAATCGGTAACGATCTCGCCGGCGCAGATGAGCTACCTGTTTCGGGAATCGATTGGCACAACCCTCAAGAAACCCAGCGTCCGACGCGGGTCGGATAGTCCTTTTGGGCTTGAATCTGCTGCTTGATCTGATTCAATGGCTTCATGATATCGAAGCCGGACGACTTTCCATTGGATCTTGCGAGTGCCCTGGCGGCGCTGCAGGCCGAACGTGAGGCGCGCGGCTGCAAGCCGAGGCGCTAGCTGCCAGGGCGCAGGCGGAGCTGTCGGCCAACGAGCCTCTGATCGCGCATCGTGAGCTGCGGATCGAGAAACTCAAGCGCGAACTGTACGGGCAGCGCTCCGAGCGCACGGCGCGGCTGATCGAACAATTGGGATTGGAGCTCGAAGAACTCGCCACCACGGCGAGCTGGGATGAGCTTGCCGCGCGGGCCGCCGCGGCGAAAACCCAGAGCGTGCGCGCCTTCACGCGCAAGCGGCCGGTACGCAAGCCCTGGCCGGACGACATCGAACGCGAGCGCGTCGTCCCCGAAGAGCTGCGCCTGCTGCGGCGGATCGCGTCTGGCGAAGCTGGGCGAGGATGTGACCGAGACGCTGGAGGAGATCCCGCGCCAATTCAAGCTAATCGAGACGGTGCGGGAAAAGCTCACCTGCCGATTGCGAGAAGATCAGCCAGCCGCCGGCACCGTTCCATGCCACGCCGCGCGGCTTCATCGGTCCGCAATTGCTGGCGACGATCCTGTTCGACAAGTTTGGCATGCATATCCCGCTCAACCGCCAGAGCGCGCGCTTCAAGTGCGAGAGGATCGACCTGCCGTTGTCGACGCTCGCTGACCAGGTCGGCCACGGAACCTTCGCCGTCATGCCGCTCTTCCAGCTGATAGAGCGTCATGTACTCGCAGCCGAGCGCCTTCATGGCGACGACACCACCATCCCCATCCTGGGCGAAGGGCAAGTGCACGACCGGCCGGATCTGGACCTATCTGCGGGATGACCGGCCCTACGGTGGGCCGGCGCCGCCGGCTGCGGTCTATTACGCCTCGAGCGATCGACGGGGCGAGCATCCCCAGAAGCATCTGGCCGCCTTCGCCGGCATCCTGCAAGCCGATTGCTATAGCGGCTTCGAGCCGTTGTTTGACCCGCAAAGGAAAGCGATGCCGATCACGCCGGCATTTTGCTTCGCCCATGCGCGGCGGGGCTTCTTCGAGCTGGCCGACATCGAGAAAACCGCTCGGGACGGACAGAAAGGCAAACCGGTCTCCCCGATCGCGCTGGAGGCGGTCAGACGCTTGGATGCGTTGTTCGAGATCGAGCGCGCCATCAACGGCCGCAGCGCCGACGAGCGGCGCGCCGTGCGCGAGGAGAAGAGCAAAACTCACTCCTCGACCAAATGCACGCCTGGTTGCTGTGTGAGCGAGAAACCCTCTCGCGCTCCTCCGAGGTTCTGAAGCCCATGAATTACATGCTCAGGCGCTGGGCCGACTTCGGCCGCTTCCTCGACGATGGCAGGATCTGCCTCAGCAACAACGCCGCCGAAAGAGCGTTGCGCGGCATCGCCTTGGGAAGGCGCAATTGGACCTTCGCCGGCAGCCTGCGCGGCGCCGACCGCGCTGCCATCATGCATGATCACGACCTGTCGCCTGAATGACGTCAATTCCAAGGCCTGGCTCGCCGACGTCCTGGCCCGTATCGCCGATCTTCCTGCTTCGCGTCTGCACGAACTGCTCCCTTGGGAATGGAAGCTTCTGCGCCAAGCCAGCAATCCCGACCATCAGCAAGCCTGCCCCTCACCATCATACAGCTCGCCACGCCCGCGTATGTGTCGATCAGGCGGCCTTCGTCGTGCGGGCACGAAGAGATTCAAGCATCCAACCAAGCTTCCTTGTCACGGGCTGGCCCGCGCATCGCGCTGCTCGGGAAGGTACGCGGGCGATCTGGCCGCCTCCGCCGGAAGCCGGCGAGACGACCACCGTCTCGCGTGTCTTGGTGTAGCCATCATGTACATGCGCGCATAGGCGGTTCGCCCGTGCCTCGCATGCGAGCATCTCCGTCGCACTCTTGTGTGGCAGAAGGTGCCGCCTCAACCTTTTGTGCGGCTGGCCAGCAGCTTACCCGCGATCGAATTGGCCTTTCACCAGATAAAGAACGTCATCGACCGAAACAACCTTGGACCCGAGCGATGCTCGCCTGAACAAATCATCCACACTTGCCTAAGCGATCAGCACTTCGACGAGATACGGCCCGGGCGACGCAAGTCCGTGCGCCACCTCTCTGTTGAACTCTTCCATCGTGGTCACTTGGGCGGCCGGGACCCCCAAGCTCTTCGCCAACCCGGAGAAGTCGATGTCGGGACGACTCAGGTCGAGCATGTCGAGCGCCTTACGCCCGGGGTTCACGGCGCCGACTTTGGCCAGCTCCTCTTTCAGGCAAGCATAGGACCGATTGTTGAAGATCACGGTGGTGATGTTCAGGCCTTCGCGCGCCTGCGTCCACAGCGACTGGATCACGTACATGGCGCTGCCGTCGGCCTGAAGATTGAGCACGGGCCGGTCCGGACACGCAACTGCAGCGCCGATGGCCATCGGCATCCCGTTGCCGATCGAACCGCCCATGTTCTGCAGCCAGGTGTGTGGTTGCGAACGCCAGCTCGCAGCAAAGGTCCCGCCCGTCGAGATCGCCTCGTCAACGACAATCGCGTTTTCGGGAATGAGGGCGGCCACGGATTGCGAGAGGGCTTGCCCCGTCACCGCGCCCGTAGCCAGCAGGGGAAGCTCCAGCGTTGCGGCTCCAGAGGGGGCAGAGAGCGCGTCCAATTCGTCTGCCAGCCTCTCCAGCGCGTCCATGCCATCGTCTTCGGGGCGCGCCAACGTCAAGACCTCGGTGCCATCGCCAGCCAACAGGCTGGGCTTGCCCGGATAGGCGAAAAACGCCACCGGGACGCGGCTGCCCACGAGAATGAGGGACTTGAGGTCCGCAAGCGTGGCTCGCGCCTCGTCGACGGCGTATGGGAGGCGCTCGACTGGAACACAGCCGGCCCCGCGGTCCATACGGGCGACAAAGGCTTCAGCCATGATGCGCGCGCCAGTCTTGGCGCGGATACGGCCCGCGAGTTCGAGGCTCCGCTTTCGGAGCCCAATTGCGCCCAGGAGGATCATCGAAGGCTCTCCCGAACGAATGGCCCTTGCTGCCTCCCTAATCGCGTCCTGCGAGACACGCGCCCGATCCGGCGGAGCGACGGGCGCGGCAGGACCCTTAGCTTCGTTCCAGGCGGTGTCGGCTGGTAGGATCAGGGTCACAACCTGACCGGGCGGCGTGCGCGCAGCGGCGATTGCCGCTGCGCCGTCGGCCGCAACCGACTTCGCATCCGGCGACGTACGGACCCAGGTCGAGAATGGCTTTGCCGCACCTTCAATATCCGACGTGAGCGGCGAATTGTATTTGCGATGGTAGGTCGCATGGTCTCCGACGATGTTGAGCATCGGCATGGAGCCTTTCAACGCGTTGTGCATGTTGGCGAGGCCGTTCGCCAAGCCCGGGCCGAGGTGCAGCAGCGTGGCAGCAGGCCTATCCGTCATCCGCGCGTAGCCGGCCGCAGCGGCCGTTGCGACCCCCTCAAACAGCACGAGCACACATCGCATGCCCTCCACCCGGTCAAGAGCAGCGACAAAGTGCATTTCGGAAGTGCCTGGATTTGCAAAGCAGGTGTCCACTCCGCCCGCAACCAGTGTACGAACTAGACTTTCAGCGCCGTTCATGGATGGGTTCCTCGCTTTACTTAGTCGCAAACCGCCCCCGAAGCCACGTCCTTAGATCGTCGGGCGAGCGATGAAAAAAGAAATGGCCGGCGAAAGCCCAGCGCTTACGATAATCCTCAACTGCGAGGCGGGCGCTAGTGGATTTCAAACCGGCACCACAGATAGGCGCGGCCCGACTGGGCAAGTTATACTGTCAGTATTGTTGCGTCGTTCGCAGCCCACGAGGCGACGCAGGGATCGCCGACCTCCGGCATTGTTTTGGCCGATACGTTCAGCACCTTCGATAGCAGCTGCAATCCCGTTTCGCTGCGGAATTCGAAGATGGTCGCATCGCCAACGAACGTCACGCCGCTGATGCGCCCCTGAATTCCACTGGATGAACCGGCGGCGCTCGTGTCCAGATGCAGATGTTCGGGCCGCACGCAAAGCGTTGCATCCCTGTCCGCATCTTGCCACGGCGGAGCCGACAGGGTTTCGCCCGCAGAACCCTGCACCGTGCCGGATTTGAGTTTGACGGGTATGAGATTGACCTCACCGACAAAGCCCGCCACGAACAAGTCGGCCGGTCTGCGATAAATGTCCTTCGGCGCTGAGACCTGGCGGATCCGGCCCTCGTGCATCACCGCGACCCGGTCGGACATCGCGAGCGCCTCATCCTGGTCGTGCGTGACGTAGATCATCGTCTTGCCGACCTCTTTGTGCAGAGTCTTGATCTCGTTCCTCAGATGCTCGCGCAGTTTCTTGTCCAGCGCGCCCAAGGGCTCGTCAAGGAGAAGAACGGGCGGATCGAAAACCAGTGCGCGCGCTATCGCCACTCTTTGCTGCTGACCGCCTGACATTTGGTGGGGGTAGCGCGCGGCGAAGGCACCGAGATGCACCTGATCGAGGATGCGACGCACTCGCGTTTCGATCTCCACCTTTGGCATACGCCGCATCCGAAGCGGATACGCAACATTCTCGGCGACTGTCATGTGCGGGAACAGTGCATAGTTCTGGAAGATTACGCCGAGTTCGCGACGATGAGGCGGCAGGCGCGTGATGTCCTTCTCGTCCAGCAGAACCTGACCGCTGTCAGGCATCTCGAAACCTGCGATCATCATTAGAGTCGTCGTCTTTCCGGATCCGCTCGGTCCCAGAAGCGCGATGAATTCGCCGGGCGAGACGGAAAGACTGACATCGTCAACAGCCATCGCGCTAGCGTAACGCTTCTGCAGGTTGTGCAGCGTAATGCTTCCGCTTTTCACATCAGTGCCGCTTACGGTCGCTTTCATCAACATTTCAGCTCCCTAGGGGTAAACTCGTCATTGGTTGTTGTTTGGGCGTCAGGTATTTTTTTGCCGTCTCAGCAAGGTACCGACGAGGATCACAATCGTCGCAACCAGCATCTGCAGCGTGGCTACGGCTGCGATAGTGGGACTGATATCCTGCCGGATCCCTTCCCACATGCGCATCGGCAAGGTCGTGATCTTTCCGATGCCAAGGAACAGCACATAGACAACGTCGTCGAACGAGGTCAGAAAGGCAAAGAAGCTGGCGACGATGAGCGCCGACATGACCAGCGGTGCGACGATCGTGCGGAAGGTCGCCCAAGACCCGGCGCCGAGGCTGCGGGCCGCCCGCTCGTAGCTCGGGTCAAGGTCGCGCAGATTGGCAACCACAATCACCACCACGTAGGGGATGGCGTGGACCGCGTGACCGAGCGCCAGGCCGAATTCGGTGCCCTGCAAACCGAACCGTGCCAGGAGGAAATAGGTCGCGACTGCGACGATAACAGTCGGCATGATAATCGGTGAGAGCAAGAGAGCGATCATGGCTCCGCGACAAGGCATAGCGCCGCGCGACAGACCGAAGGCAAGCATGCCGCCCAGCGCAGTCGCCATGCCCGCCGCCATCAACGCAACCCGGATGCTGGTGAAGGTCGCGCGCATCCACAGCGTATCGAAAAGAAAGGCTTCGTAGTTGCGCAGCGAGTAACCTGGCAATGGAAAGACAAAGTAGGACGAGGCGCTGAACGACAAATACGCAACGATCAATACCGGCAGCAGGAGAAGCACTGCCAGAAAGCTTGCCAGGATCGGCACACTTCGACCTCCCATCGAAGGAAGCCAGCGCTCAAGAGCGTTTGCCGCGGAGCCGATCCGCATCAAGATTTTGGCGCCCATCTGGCGGCGAGCAACGGTCGAGCCGAGCTTGCCGTCGGAGAATCCCAGGAGCTGCTCAATGGGGAAGAAGCGCGAGCCAATCCACAGTATGATCAGGACGGCGACCAGAAGGACCACTGAAAGAGCAGCGCCGAAATTCCAATTGAGTTGCTCCAGGATCTGGGAGCTGATCGCCATGGTGATCATTACATCTGACAGCCCACCCATCAATGCAGGTGTGATGTAGAAGCCGAGACAATAGATGAAGACGAGCAGAACCCCCGCAATCAGGCCCGGCAGGCTGAGCGGCAGAAAAATCGTGAGAAAGGCGGCGAGCGGGCTCGCTCCATTCGCCCTAGCAGCGCGCACGAGCTTCGGGTCAATGCTGGACATGACGGTGAACATCGGCAGGATCATCATCGGCATGGCAATGTGGGTCATGCCGATGATCACACCAAATCGATTGTAGACCATTGTGACTGGCTGGGACACCAGGCCGAGCTCGAGCAGGAACTGGTTAACGACGCCATTGCGCCCGAGAAGGACAATCCAGGCGAAGGTCCGCGCCAGAGCACTGGTGAAATACGGCAGCACGACTGCGATGAGCAGGAAAGTGCGCAGCGCGATTCCGCCCGTCGTAAGAGCGTAGGCGATGGGGTAGCTGAGCACGAACGCGAGCGCAGTCACCGAAACACTGATCTGCAGTGTGTTGCGCAACACGGTCAGGTAGACAGGGGCGTCACCAATGCGCAGGAAATTCGCCAGCGTCCAGCTTGGCATCCCGAATGACAGCAACAGAAGCCCCGTGAGCGGCACGACAAAGAGCACCGCGAGAAAGATGCTTCCAGGCAATAGCAGCCAAGCCCATCGGGTCGGCTTGGCCGACGACGAACCTAGCGAAGATGTCGGGCGACCGTCGGTAGCGATGGAACTCATTGTGCCCGCCATGCCAGCCAGCGCTCCTGTAGATGGTCTAGATTGGTCTTGCCGTCAGGGCGCTTTGCGGCAAGCCAAGCGTCATCTTGAAGCACTACCTGCGATGCATTCTCCTCAGTGATGCTGAGCAGTGGAACGAGATTGGCCGGCAGATGCTGGAGCTGATTCACATTCGGACCTGTCAGGTTTGTCCCCAGCGTGAATCCCGCAGCGTTCTGGGCTCGGTTCAGGAATGCAAGGAATTTCTGCGCATTTCCGTTGTTAGGAGCGCCCCTGAGTACCATCCAGTAGGTAGTGGTCAAATTGGCACCGCTCCACACCATGCGAATAGGCGCCCCCTGGCGGATGGCCGACAGCGCACGCCCATCGTAACAGCTCGTCATCGCGAATTCCCGATTGATCAACGCTTGAACAGGCTCCCCTCCAGCCGTCCACCATTTCGCGATATTCGGTTTGATCTCCGCGAGCTTCTTGAGAGCCCTCTCGACCTTGTCGTCGGTCAGAGGCCAACGATCTGAGTTTGGCACGCCGTCAGCTGCCAGCGCCAAGACGATATGCCGAGCGACCCCACTGAGGCCACGCGGCCCGGGGAAGGCCTTGACATTCCAGAAATCAGCCCAGTTTTGCGGCCCTCCCTTCGGGAAGGAACGCTCATCATAAGCGAGCAACGTCGCCGATCGGAATGCAACGACTGCGTCACTTAGGCGAGCACTCTGCTGTGCGCCCTTGAGCGCCTCATCGTCCCACAAACTGTAGTCGATGGGCTGAAACAAACCAGCCTCATGCATGGTCGGGTAGTTCTGCCCGTCAATTAGAGCAACATCCCAGTCGACGCGCCCCGCGCGAGCCATCGCTCTCACTTGGGGTTCAGCGATATCAGCGGTCACATCGACCACGGTAATGCCTGTTGCCTTTGCGAAGGGCTCATAAACGTATTTTCGTACCCCCTGCGTGTACGATCCGCCATAGCTAAAGACTACAACTTCCCCTTCGCCGACAAGCTTTTCCTGCGCCCAGGCTGCGGTGGCCTTCGCAACGAACGGCACGCTCAGTAAAGCAGTCGCCGAGTCGAGAAATGCGCGCCGGCTCAGGCCACGATGTAAACGGCCAACACAATCCTTCTTTGTCACGGCAACTCCTCCCCTAGCTGACGCAGCACTACATGGTTTGCCGGCACCATCTAAACCGTCTAACGCCCGTTAACGCGCAAAGACAGCAAAGACGGACCGTTTCCCGAAGAAAAACTGCAAGTACCAGGGTTCACTATCCACGATTTCACCATCCAGCTCCGGCACCATGGCGACACTTGCGACCAGTGCCATAACTGCCATAACTGCGCTCCACGCCCGCTTTCGAGCCAATATTAGCGACGCCGCTGACTGGCAGCGACCGGTTTATCAGGCGAGGACAGCACGGCCGCAAGACCACGCCGCGACGCACAGAGAAGGTCTGCTAAGCTGACCATTAGGATGCCCACGCTGCCAGCGCGGGTCGCGCTATGGAGCGCTACAGCGGACCCGCAGCAGCCTCTCTTTCCGGCTACAACAAACCTGCGCAGATCAGTGAATTGTTAAGCCGGTCGTTCCGGTCGGAATACTAAAGCCGATTTCAAATTGCTGGTTCTTTCGTAAGTTCGTCCATGACTTGCTTCGTCGCGCGATAGGCGATTTCAACGATCTCATCTATCTCATATTCGGAAACGACGAGAGGCGGAGCAAAACCTAGAATGTCTCCATGGGGCATTGCTCGCGCAATAAGTCCCTTGTCCCGGGCCGCCTTTGAGATGCGAGCACCTACCTTGAGGCCTGGATCAAAGCGTCGTTTGGTCTGGCGATCGGCAACGAACTCCACTGCACCGAGCAGGCCCACACCCCTTACCTCGCCGACGATCTCAAGCTGGGCGAACCGCTCCTTCAGCCGCTTCAAGAAATGCAAGCCCACAGTTCTCGCGCGATCAGTTAGTCGCTCCTTCTCCACAATATCTAAGACAGCGTTAGCGGCAGAGGCCGCAATCGGATGACCGGAATAGGTGTAGCCATGCGAGAATACGCCGACCCGATCCGCAGCTTCTTGCATAACCGCATAGACTTTCTCACCGACGATAGCTGCCGATAGGGGCACGTAACCCGAGGTCAATCCCTTGGCCACAGTTATGAGGTCAGGCTCCATCCCATACAGGGTACTGCCAAAGTCCGCGCCGGTTCTGCCGAATCCGCAAATCACTTCATCCGCAATTAGCAGAACGTCATAACGCCTCAGCACGCTTTGAATTTCACGCCAGTAACCATCAGGCGGCGGTGTGATCCCCCCTGTACCCAGCACCGGCTCAGCAATAAAGGCACCGATCGTTTCGGGTCCTTCACGCACGATTAGCTCTTCCAGTTCAGCCGCGCGTCGATGAGAGAACGACTGTTCCGTTTCACCCGGCTCGGCGCCCCAGTAGTGGTGGGGCGCACCAGTGTGCAAGATGCCTGGAAAGGGTAGGTCCATGTGATCATGATAGAACGACATGCCGGTCATCGAGCCAGAAATTACCGAACAACCATGGTACCCGCGATCGCGCGAGATAATCTTCTTCTTCTTAGGCTGGCCGCGTAGATTGTTGTAGTACCAAACAAGCTTAGCCTGCGTTTCATTGGCATCCGATCCGGAGAGCCCGTAAAATACTTTGCTCGGCTTGCCCGGAGCCATTCGTACGAGGCGATCTGACAGGTTGGCCAGCTCTTCGGTCGTGTGCGCGGCATACGTATGGTAATACGCCAAATTATACGCCTGCCGCGCAATCGCCTCAGCAACCTCGGTTCGGCCGTATCCGATGTTGACGCAGTAAAGACCTGCAAAGCCGTCGATGTAACTGTGTCCCTGCGCGTCTTGGATACGGATACCCTTCCCTCCGGTGACGATTGTCGGATCACCAATTTTTCCCGTGGCAAAATCCTTAAGTTGGGTGAAGGGATGCAGAACAGTCGCGCGATCTTTTTCGGCGATCGTCTTGATATCATTCATAGCATTTCTCCTAAGCAACCAAGTCGCCGAAGCAGAGGTATTTCAATTCCATGTATTCGTGGATGCCATGTCGTGACCCTTCGCGACCGAGCCCGGATTGCTTCCATCCTCCAAACGGAATTGGCGGCCCAGTGAACGAGGCCGTATTGACGCCCACCATTCCGTACTCGATGCTCTCGGACAGTCGCAGCGCGCGACGCAAGCTGTCGGTGTAGACGTAAGCGGCCAAGCCCATTTCACTGGCATTGGCTCGGGCGAGAACCTCCTCCTCGGACTCGAAGGGAAGCACTGCGGCGACGGGGCCGAAGGTCTCCTGGCTCGAAATGAGCATGTGGTCAGTGACATCGCTCAGCAGCGTTGGAAAGACGAAGTTTCGCCCGAAGGCTTGGCCCTGCTTCCCGGAAACAATCCGCGCCCCTTTTGCCGCCGCATCGTCAATTTGAGCCCTGCACTTTTCCGCCACGGACGACTTCGTCATCGGCCCGATGTCAGTCTCAGGCTCCAGGCCGTGGCCGACTTTAAGCCGAGTGATTGCCGCGGCAAATTTCTCGATGAAGGCATCATAAATGCCGCTCTGCACGTAAATGCGATTAGCCGCCAAGCAATCCTGCCCAGACGTGGCAAACTTTGCGGCCATCGCGCCTTTAACGGCCTTATCGAGATCAACGTCGTCAAAGACAATGAAGGGGGCATGCCCCCCAAGCTCAAGCGACACCTTCTTGACAGTCTCCGCGGCTCCCTCCAGCAGCAGCCGACCAACTTCCGTAGAGCCTGTGAACGAAAGAGCCCGCACCCTTGCATCCCGCAACAGTGGCGCCGAAAGTTCGATCGGATTGCCGACGAGCACTTGAAACACACCGCGCGGAATTCCAGCCTCTTCAGCCAACCTGGCCAGAGCAAGCGCCGAGAGCGGTGTCTCGGGCGCAGGCTTCACGATGACTGGACAGCCAGCCGCCAGAGCGGCGCCGGCCTTTCGCGTAATCATTGCGATAGGAAAATTCCAAGGAGTGATTGCTACCGCAACGCCAACGGGTTGCATCCTTACCTGAAGCACACTTCCAGGCTTGTGGCTGGGGATCGTCTCGCCATATGCACGCTCTCCCTCTGCCGCAAACCACTTGAGAAAACCGGCACCATACCCAATTTCGTACCGCGCTTCCGCAAGCGGCTTGCCCTGTTCGCTAGTTACCAGGACAGCAAGTTCCTCCGAATGGGCAAGCATTAAGGAGGCCCAAGACCTGAGGATCGCCCCCCGTCTCTCCGGCAGCAGCTCTCGCCATTCAGCAAAAGAACGTCCAGCTGCATCGATCGCAATGTTCATATCAGCGGCACTGCAACGAGCAACTTCAGCGATCACGGCGCCAGTTGCCGGATCGACGACCATATCTCTTTGGTCGCCCTCAACCCATCGCCCATCGATCAGAGCGGCTCCCGCGACAAACTCACGGCGGCGCAGATTCTCGAGATGCGTCTTAGCTAGCCCGACCATAGGTGGACTTTTGGGCCGAACAGCTTGGAACACCATTTGAAAGTCCTTGGCGGTCATTTGTTGAAATTCTGCTGCCAGTCAGGATACTAATGTCACAGACAGATTTGCGTCGCTTTTTACCGTCGTCTGGACGGTTTCCTGCAGGACCTCGTCATTCTGCAGCGGAATTCACCTGGAGCCCGACTTATGCAATACGACCGCACTGACGCCCGCATCCTCGAGATCGTGCAAAAGAACAATCGCCTGACATCCGAGATCATCGGCGAACTTGCTGGACTTTCTGCTACTGCGTGCCAACGGCGTTTGAAGAGGCTCCGCTCTGACGGGATCATCGAGGCCGACGTTTCGATCGTTTCGGCGAAGGCAGTGGGACGACCCATTCAGATGCTGGTGCTCGTAAGCCTGGAGCGCGAGCGTGCAGACATCATTGATAGATTCAAGAAGGCCATCAAATCGTCGGCTGAGGTCGTTAATGGGTTTTACGTCACCGGCGACGCCGATTTCGTTTTGTACATTACGGCGCGGACTATGGAAGACTATGAGCAGTTCACGCGGCGCTTCTTCTATGAGAACCCAGATATTAAGGGCTTCAAGACAATGGTTGTCATGGATCGCGTAAAGGCGGGCTTTGCGATTCCGGTAGAAACTCCGGAAGAAGATTGACACTGTGTCTTTGCGCTACCGTTCATCGCTTTGCGCTGTTTTCATTACTCATCAACGCACAACGCGAGAAGGCCGCACTGCCGCTCCTCTAGTCTCTAGCAACGTTATATTTGCGTTGAGCGGCGCTTTCGATTGAAGATCGCGAAGTACCGCGAAGGTCGCTCCTCCTCCGAACTGCCTTCGTGAACTCGAGAATCGGATTGTTGCAGCTCGCGCAAGCCCTGAGCTCATGTAACCAGATGATTGCGCTAAAGAGCGGCAAGAAGAATCAAGAGCCATCCGGTCAGAGCTGCACCTTGCGCCCGAGTTGCTCAATCGATTCCGTGCCACACTCACTCCGACGAGACTACGGGAGGCGCAGGAGCTCGGCGTCTCAAGAGATTCATGCGGGGCCCGACGAAGTAGCAACTTCTAGCTCAGCCTAGCGACATCATGTTCACTGGTTACGATAGCCGCAGCAATTTCGAAGTAGAGAGTACGACCGAGCATCGTGTACCCTTTCTGATGTCAGCGAACTCGCCGCAGAGGCGGAGTATTACCGCGCCCCACCTAAAACATTGCTCCGTTATCGGGACCAAATCCGCCTCAACGCGCGGAGCACTTGGCGCTCGCTGCTACGGTGGCAGAGGCGGAGTCTTCCGCGCCAGGTGGGAGGCACCAGCCCCGGGATACCTCAGGACGTTGTCGGACCTCGCGAGACTTTCATGCGCAAATGAAGATAGGGGAGGACGCTGCAAAACGGCTCGCCCACTTACCGGGCCGCTTTCCCCCGACCACTATTGCTGCGGTCCAGAACCAAGGCATCACGGGTCAGCCAGGAGACGATATGACGGATACGTCCGAACTCAAGAAGTCCCGCGCCGACAGCATCACTGCGCCGCTGCGCCATGTCACGTTCCGGGCGTATCTGGATCGCAAGCCTCTGGTACCTCGGTATTTTGATGCAGGGCGTCGGCGCGGCTTGGGCGATGGCAGAAATAACGTCGTCAGCCGATAAGGTTGCGCTGGTGCAGACTGCCTGTCATGTTGATCGCTATGCCGGCCGGTGCCATTGCCGACATGTATGATCGCCGCGTTGTGACGCTGCTTGCGCTTTCGATCGCGCTCTGCGGCGCGACCGGCTTGACCGCGCTCGAATGGTCGGGGCTTACCACTCCCGATCTGCTGCTGGTGCTTTGCCTTGTGGTCGGAAGCGGCATGGCATTGATCGGGCCGGCTTGGAGTTCCTCGGTTAGCGAGCAGGTTCCCGCGGAGACGCTGCCCGCAGCGATTGCACTAAATGGTATCAGCTGCAACATCGCGCGGAGCTTCGGGCCAGCGGTCGGAGGAATTGTTGTTGCCACCGCGGGTGCAGGGGCGACCTTTGGAATTAACGCACTCCTCTATCTACCGCTAATGGTAGCGCTGTTCCTCTGGAAACGTGTCGCGGAGCCGTCGCGACTACCGCGCGAGCAGCTGAGCCGCGCCATTGTCTCGGGCGTGCGCTACATCGCCAATTCGCCTTCGATCAAGGCTGTGGTAGCTCGCACCATGATAACCGGCACCGTCGGCAGCGCGCTCCAAGAGCTAATGCCGCTGGTCGCTCGCGACCTGTTACAGGGCGGCGCTCAGACTTACGGCGTCATGTTGGGCGCCTTCGGTCAAGGCGCAATAGTCGGCGCTCTCAACATCAGCGAAATGCGCAGGCGCATGAGCGGCGAGGCTGCGGTTCGTGCCTGCACATTGTCGATGAGCGGCGCGATCGCGGCGGTCGCGCTCAGTCACAATTCGGTCTTGACAGCAGCAGCTCTGGTTTTAGCGGGCGCCGTATGGACGATAGTATGGACTCTGTTCAACATTGGCATGCAGCTCTCCGGCCCTAGCTGGGTTGCGGGCCGCTCCGTTGCGGCTTGGCAGGCAGCATTCTCTGGAGGCCTTGCGGTTGGCAGTTGGGGCTGGGGTCGCCTCACCGATGCCGTCGGTGTCGACATCACGTTACTCGTCGCTGCCGGACTGATGCTGCTCTTGCCACTGCTCGGGCGCTGGCTGCGCATGCCGCCCATGACCGAGCGGGGGGAGGGCGCCGAGATGCTTGCCGATCCTAAGGTGCGGCTCCCGCTCACCTACCGCAGCGGCCCTTTGGTGGTTGAGCTCGAATATCGCGTGGCGTCTGAAAATGCGCGAGCATTTCACAACGTCATGCAGGATATGCAACTCTACCGACAACGGAACGGCGCGTATCGTTGGTCAATCGCGCGTGATATCGCCGATCCCGAGCTATGGACCGAGCGCTATCACTGCCCGACGTGGCTCGATTATTTGCGCCAACGTAATCGCTGGACCCAGTCGGAGCGCGCATTAGATGAGAAGGCGATGGCTTTCCATATCGGGCCTGAGCCCGTGCGTATCCGCCGCATGCTGGAGCGCCCGTTTGGCTCGGTACGCTGGAAGGAGGATGTGCCCGACCGCGCCGCGAGCGAGCTCTAGCTGCTGATGGCGAGTGGGGCAGAGGCACTAATCTTGCTGTCCTCCGTCTCGGTGCCGCGAAAAGAGGAACTCTTCCAAAAACGGGCCAATCTGATGAGTGGCCCAAGTCAGGGAGGAAACGTCCCCGAGGGGACCTCTTGGATCAGGCAGCGGCCTGATCGATCGGCAAGAATGGCAGGCCGAGACTATCGGCAACCGCCTTGTAAGTTAGCTGCCGCGATAGACGTTGAGGCCCGCGCGCAGATGCGCATTTTCGAGCACGGCTGCAAATCCCTTGTTGGCAAGAGCCAACCCAAACGGAAGTGTGGCGTTATTCAGCGCCTGGCTTGGCGTAAGAGGGACAGCGCCGGGCATATTGGCGAATGACACCGTCCACCTCTAACGTGGTATCGAGTCTCGCAGCCGGATACGCCCGGAAGAACCATTCGATTGCGCGCTTGCTGGCTCGGAAGCGGTTACATCTCGACCTCGACCGGCCATTGCCAGAAGTCGATACCTTCAGTGGTGAGATGGCGATTGAGAACCATTTTGTGGACCTCGTCGGCACCGTCGACTAACCGCGCCTGACGGGCGTACCGGTAAATCCATTCCAACACGGTGTCCTTGGAGCAGCCCCGCGCGCCGTTGATCTGAACCGGCGGCATGGAGTAGGTTCCGCGGTCAACGTTGAAGCCGGTGCGCTCTTCCGCATAGGCCCTTGCGACCTCGAAGCAACGTTTCGAGAGTCCCAGCCAACGCATGCAGTGAGTCAGTCGCGCGGGTCCGAGGCGGATTGGCGTAACCTTCAATCCTAACCCTTCGCCGAGAAGGACATTTTCTTCTGGAATCTCCGGTCCTTCGAAGACCAATTCGCAGTGTCCACCGTGCTCCTCCGGTCCCATGATCGGGATTCGCCGCTCGATACGCCATCCGAGCTGGTCGCGATAGCGTCGGGTTCGACGAAAACCTGCGTTTCCCTCCCATCTCCGGAAGATTCCGTCAAGGTTTCGGACTGACTTTCAATGGCGCTGCGCCTCTTTGATACGTCCCGAGACACGCCGAGACAACTTTGGATGTATCGAGCATCGATCGTGATTGGACAGTCAATTTAGCTGGATTAAACAGCAATCTGCCTCCATAAGGGGGCGTTCCAGCAGGGCCTATGGATTCTATACCAGGATTCTCGGGAGAACTTTCCGGCGGAGCACACTCCCGTAGCTGTCGAGATCGACTAAATAGCTTTGTCTCTTCAGTACGGTCCTTGGGCTGCCGCAACGCTCTCAATCTGATGGATCAGAGACCAACTTCGTAACCGTCGACTCACTCCGCCCCCCGAGCGGCTTGCCGACGCCTTCATGCCAAACCTCCCAACTTACGCCGCCTGAATCCTCGCCAGGAAGCTATCTAGTCTTACTGAGTCATTCGGCCCGCGCCCGCGAGGGCGAAGAATCAAATATTTGAAGAGATTCAATATTTGGCGCGTGGAGGGCCAGATGGATCTCAATCAGGTTGGAGACGGCGAGGCACGGTTTGCGGCTTATCTAGCGGAGCTGGGAAGTGTTGTCGGTCAGGCAGTGCGCCTGAGGCCACTGCGTGACTACTGCACCGGCCTGATGCTGCCGGGTGAACGCAAGACCGTTGAGCCGATGGCGGCCCGAACGGCTCCGGCACGGACGGCCGCACAGCACCAGTCGTTGCATTTTGTCGGTAACGCAACCTGGTCGGACGAGGACGTGTTGGCCAAGGTGCGCCAGATGGTGTTGCCGGCGATCGAGAAGGCGGGACCGATCGAGGCATGCAAGGCAAGCACTCGGTCGGCGTGCACCACCAATATTGCGGTCAGCTCGGCAAGCAGGCCAATTGCCAGGTGGCAGTGTCCTTGTCGATTGCCAACCATGTCGCCACCTTCCGGTGACGTATCGGCTGTACCTGCCGGACCCTGGGCGAAGGATCGCGCACGACGGAACAAGGCGGGTGTTCCGAAGGAGATCAAGTTCAGGACCAAACCGGAGATCGCACTGGAGCAGATACGTTGGGCTTGCGAAGCCGGCTTGCCCCGTGGCCTCGGATTGATGGATACGGCTTACGGCAATGACTCGCGGCTACGCGCGGGCATGACAGCCCTGGGCGTACTCTACGTCGCCGGCATCTTGCCAAACACCTTGATGTGGCGACCGGGCACTGGCCCACGACGCAAGGACAGGCCGCTAAACAATACCGGGCGACGCGATGAGCCCGATCTGGTCTCGGCCAAGGAAGTGATGCTTGCTCTACCGAAGCAGGCCTGGCGCACGGTGACGTGGCGGGAAGGCTCGGCCGACCGGCTGTCCTCGCGCTTTGCGCGTGTGCGCGTCCGTGTCGGGTACAACAAACCGAGAAGCTGTCGCCGGAGTGGCTGCTGATCGAATGGCCCAAGGGTGAAGCAGAGCCCACCAAATACTGGCTCGCAACGCTGCCGGAGACCATCAGCTTCGAACGGCTCGTCGATCTCGCCAAGCTGCGTTGGCGCATCGAGCGCGACTATCAGGAGCTCAAGCAGGAGGTCGGGCTCGGCCACTACGAGGGGCGGGGCTGGCGCGGCTTCCATCACCACGCGAGTCTGTGTATCGCGGCCTACGGCTTCCTGATCGCCGAGCAGGCGACGATTCCCCCCTCAGGACCTCGTTCCACCGCGCCAATCGCGGTGCCTGACTTACCCGAAGATTATCGACCCAGAGGCTCCGCCCGCGCGGCCTGAACGTCATGTCCCGAACTCGATCGCAACCATGCGCGCCAGACTGATCCGCGCGCTCATCAAAACTTTGCCGCGATGTCCCTGTTGTGGTACCCCGCAGCATCGAATGGCCGTCGGCGCTGATGACGCAGTAAGACTAGTTCATGCTTCAATCGAGAGTCGCTTTCCTCTACGGCAGTTCGGCAGACGTTAGCACCTGCATCGACGCCTCTCCTGTTTGCCTCGTGCCGTGAGTGAGTTCGCTGACGCTAGTCGCCACCAAGCTCGTCCTGGCTGCGGCCTCCTGCACATTGAGGGCGATGCTCTTACTCGTTGTCTCCTGCTCTCGATGGAGTTGACCACCGTCCTAGCAATTTCCGAGATGCGACCGATGGTGGGGCCGATCTCCGCGATGGCGCTGACGGCCTCTGATGTCGCCGCCTGGATCACGACATTGGCGATTGTTGTTGCCATTTGCCCCGTCGCCGTCGCAACCCGATTGACGTTGTCGGATGCCTCGCCCGATGAGGAGGCGACCTCGACGGATAATTACCGACCGCGATCGGCCGTGCTGGTAAAACCGCGGGCGGATACTTCCAGCTCTGATGATGCGGAAAACACGGCGTCGATCACTTTACCCACAGCCCTTTCGAACTCGCCTGCGAGCCGGGCGATATCGACCCTTCTCTGCTCGGCGGCGGTGCAATCCTCTTCGATCTTCGCATCAAGTTCGGCCTGCGCCTTCTGGGCCTTTATCTTGAACATTTCCACCGCTTGGGGCATTTCACCAAGTTCATCGTTTCGGCCAAGCCTCGGTAGAACCACATCGAACCGTCCCTCGCCGAGTTGACGCATTGCTGAGCAGTAAGGACTGACAGATTGATCGACAGAACTGCGTGGTGAGAAGGCTAAGTCGCCGTGACACGCTGATCGAGTAATCGACGCAGGTGTTTGTGATGGTGATGCGCCCGCACCCAGCACGGCGAAGGCTTCAGCACAAACATGATTTCGAGGCTGCCACAGGGCTTAAGTACCTGCTGGCTACGCTTCACGAGCGACGTTACCGTCACCCATGCAAAACTCGCTTCCGGCTGGCGGGCTCCGCCTTTGCCGCGAGGGCCGTCGAACCCTCTGGGTCACATTGAAAGGCTTCAGATCACATTCTTCCTCCTTTCCAGGACTTGTCCTGACGCAAGCTGGGTGCACATGCGGCGCAACTTCTTCGAACTCGCGACAGCCGGCCCCGCTTCGATCGCAAGCGAGGCGCTCAAGCACATTGCCGCATTCTATGCGATCGAGAAGGAGATCCGCGGCCGCAGCGCGGAGGAGCGTCGCCTCTTGCGGCAGCAGAAGAGCCGACCACTGGCCGATGCCTTCAAGGTGTGGCTGCGCGGCAAGCTGGCTCTCATCAGCCAGAAGATCAAGCTCGCCGAGGCCATCCGCTACTCCCTCTCGCGCTGGAAAGGTCTAACGCGCTTCATCGATGACGCCCCATTTAACTCGACAACAATACCGTCGAACGATCAATCCGCGGTATCAAGCTCAGTCGCAAGAACTCGCTGTTTGCGTCCCTAGTCGAGACTTGCAAGCTCAACGACGTCGATCCGCTCGCCTATCTCACCGACGTCTTGACCAGGATCGTCAACGGGCATCCCAACTGCGACATCGACCAGCTACTGCCCTGGGCCTACCGCACTCAAGCCCTCAAAGCCGTGACCTGAGAACGACGCTTACGTTTCGATCCTCAGTTTCAGAGGTGTTTCATCGTCTTTACGGGCTGGCCCGAGCAAGATCCTGCAGCTCGCGCCGAGCGAACCCGCTCCAGAGCCGATGAGGTTGCAGCGCTGCTGGCCCGAACGCCGCTGCTCGCCGCCTCCCCCGCGCTGTCGTCGCGTGGGAGTCCAATTTTTTGCGCCGGGACTACATTGCAGCAGTAGAACGGGTGACACCGAATTGATTCTGGGAGGCGACCTGTTCCAAGCTAACATTGCGCAGCGCTTCACAGCGCGCCTGCCGGCCTCGTCTGACCGCTCGTCTTCTACCACCGTCTCCGGTTCCTGAATCCTGCTCCTTTTGCGGCGCTCTAGCGGCGAGCTCACCATTGTTCGAGCGCATCGCAGCGAGTTTCTGAAGCTTGACGGACGGAACTTCGAAACTCGGCCCACCAAAGGCACGATCGCGCGTTACGTTGACGCCAGGGAAGACCAGCGGCCCTCGGCCTCGATCCGGTCAGCCGATGGTCCGCTATTTCCGGCATTGTTAATGAGAATGTCGATTGGCTGATCACCAAGCGTGCGCTTAAGAGAGGCAACCCAGGACTCATGAGCTACGTCAAGTGGAATGATCCGCAAGCGACCGCCGGATGATGCCGCAAGTTCTTGGAGGTCGTCGGCCTTTGCTGGATCGCGGCAACAGGCAGAAATCTCGGCACCCTCGGTCGCGTATTGCCGCGCAAGCGCAGACCGATGCCTCGTTTCGCGCCCGTGATCAGAACTGTGCTCACTAAGGTCTCCCCTCCACCTGGACTGCCGCAAGTCCCGCCAATCAACTTGCGTAACGATTTCAACTACAAGAAGCCGCCCTCAGTTCTTCAGTCGTAGTACACGAAGAAGAGCCTCGACACTCCTGCGGGGTTTCGCGGCGGGTAAGCGCGGCGATTATCGAATGCCGCATGAGCGGACTGCGGATTGTGATCGTCTTCGGAATCATATCGCTTAGAAAGAGCGAGCTCATCGGAGGTCATCTCAGGGAAGTAATACCAGCGGTGAACTGACTGTAGTGAACCAGCCATGTTTTATACTTGACGGTTTCAACCCGGCCCGTATCCACAACCGAGTTGCCATCCGCTTCGTAGCGCGAAAACTCCTGACCTTGCCCCATATGTGGAACGGCCCGCGAGGCAAGAGCTTTTTGAGTCGATTTCACACATTGGGACGGTGCGGTCATATGTCCGGCCTTTGCGCGCGGCACAATATGGCCGCTGGCCTCGATGAGATCCGCGGAACAAGGAGCTAAATCAAGTTTACGCGCTTTAGCGCATTGGGGGGCAGTAGCTTCACTCGTTTCGGGATTTCGTCCCACGGGTTCATCGCCTGTTGTTGCACCTTGCCCTCTGCCGGCCTGCGCCGGTCAGATCGTTTTGGCGGTCACTGCATCACCGCGGCAATCGCCAATGGGTCGGGACGCCGATAAATTCTGCCCTTGTTCAGGAGCGCCCAGATGATCCGCGCCGTCTTATTGGCCTGCGCGACGGCGGCAACCTTGAAGAGCCGTCTGGTGAGAACGGCCTTCAGCCACGGCCGCCCGAGCGTCGTTTCGGACAACCCGCAAGACGGCCGTTGCCCGACAACGAGGAGAGCGGAGTTCCGGATTTCTGATCTTCGATATTCGTCCTAACCTCTCTTTGCCTCCACTTGAATGAGGCCGCGGCGTTATTAATCCCAGCCAGGCGGCACAGTGGCGAGCCGACTTGAACCCGCCGGGATCCGGCACAAGCGCCTTGATGGTCGCGGCCGTAATGGCGCCGACGCCAGGGATCGTGGTCAACCGACGCATGTCCTCGTCGTGCTTGGCTTCCACGACGGTCGCGCGCTCGAGCCTCCCGATCTGCTCGGTTGAAGCTTCAATCTCGTCGGCAATAGCCATCAGCGCGAAGCGCCCTGCCGCGGGCAGGCGAGCATCTGTCTCATCCCGTATGATTGCGACCAGCGCCTCAACCTTTGCCAGGCCGGCGGTGGCGATGATCCCCAATTCTGCCAGATGCGCGCGCAGCGCGTTGACCGCCTGCGTTCGCTGCCGCACTAGAAGAGCGCGGGTCTTCAGCACCATCGCGGCAGCCTGCTGCTCAGCCGTCTTAATCGGCAGGAAGCGCACGCTGGCTCGACGGGCTCCAGGCTCGGATGCATCCGAACAAGGCCGTTGTCGCTCTAGCCGCCAAGATGGCCCGCATTGTCTGGGTGGTATTGAACAAGCCTGGAGCTCTCTACGAACGCAGAGATCCTGCTTTCACCTGACGTTTCTGGCTTCGATTGCAAGGCTCGGGAAATAGTGATGACGAAACAGTGGATCAACATGCCGTAAGCCCTGCGCAAAAAAGCGGGCTTCGTGCCGGAACCATTTATTGGGAACGGCGTGCGCGGATCTCATCTTGGCCTGACTGCAACAGCAGTCCACTCGCGAGAGGCCGGATACATTTATGCAACTGAAAGCGTCATTCTTGCTGTTACGAACCCTTGCACGGACGGGGCGGACCATACATTCTTTCCCAACAAGTCCGTCAGCGCTGCATTGTCCAGCATGGCACCAGCCAGCAACCGCTTCAGCCGGGTGTTCTCGTCCTCCAGCGTCTTCAACCGCTTGGCCTCGAGACCTCCATCCCGCCAAACCTGGGTTTCCATTTGTAGATACTGGCGTCACTGACGCCGTGCTTCCGGCACAGATCGGCAACCGAAACGTCAGCCTCGTGCTCCTTCAAAATCCCGATGATCTGCTCTTCAGAAAAGCGGCTGCGCTTCATGCTCTGGTCCTTGTCTTGGGCCAGAGCGAACTTCAACCTGGATTAAAGCCTGAGGGGCAAGGGCACGGTCACCCGATGGGAGCAAGAGACCTCGTGCGACATCATCGGGGAACGGGTGGGCGAGTTCGAATCGGAATGATGGGCGAGATCATCTCGGAATGCTGGGCGACATCGAGCGGTATCGCATCAATCCATCGACACATCGCAGGAATTCGCGCGGCTTCGCTCAGCGCGCAATCGGACAACACGAGACGACGAACCTGTCTTTCCAAGGAAGCCCGCTCGAGCACCAGCGGCGCGATCAGCCGGTCCCTAACACCTGCATTCGCGACGAGTGCTCTCCTCCATGCGTCCCGGGCTCGTTTATTTGACGAACTTGCATTTCAGATGACTAGGAGAAAAGCCCTTATAGAATAGAGAACTGAGAATTGTGCTGGCGAACTCTGGCCGTATTCGAGAAAACCTGCGGCAAATTTCGTGTCGGCGCGATCGCAAGCATCTCGCGTCGAGTAGCGCAAGTGGTCCGGATCCGCGTCGCCGCCGATATCACTTTGTACCAACCCAGAACAAATGAGGTGCATCGCCAATAAACGCGACTAGCTCAAATCCTGAGCCATATGACCGGCGGCGTGTCGTCGTGCGGGCCGAAGAAGTACCGGTCAGGCGGACCAGATTAGCACAAAGCCGGGGGCTACACTGGGTTACGGCGTAAGCTCATCTGCGCGTGGGCTCGGTGATTCACCTCAGGAACCTACGCCGTTTTTGCAGCCTTCCCAGGATCCCCATGCCGGGACCAGGTCGTGATAGTAGCCGGTCTTGTCCCAGGTCGCCCTCAGCACGACCCCTGAAACTTTTGCGATAGCGACCGTGAAGTGCTCGGGCACCTCGCCCCTTCTGGTGATCGGATCCACCTCTTTTGTTATGCCGTGAAGAAGTGAGCCCTCCATGAGATGCCCGCAGACAGTCTGCGAGGCACTCGAGACTGTAATGTGGACGTGGCAATAAGGGGTTTCGTGTCCTTCGAACCCTCCGAAGCCGAAGCCTGTGACGCCGGGAGGGGCGACCACCGACGGAGGTGTCACGGATTTGTCGGGGGCCCAACCCATTCCGATGATTCCATGCGCGCTGACTTCGAGCGGCCCCGGGATGTTGACGAGGTCGATTCCAGCTCCTCCGTGGTCTTGGTGGGGAAACCGCTGCACGATGACGTTATGCATCGAGCCGGTCGCGTCCAGAAGAATCCCTGTCTTGACATCGTGTTTCTTGCAGATCTCCCAAATGGCTCGAAGAAGATCATCGCCTGGCTCGAGCCGAGCGTAGATGATCTCCTCGAATTTTCCGCTCAAAGTTTGCCTAGTTTTCATACCGTATCTCCGAAATGATTATCGCGTGAACTCCTCAGCCCCAGACCTTTGATAGCCGCTGAGTGTACAGCGGATACCTAAGGGATTCCTAGCCGCCTTTCCGCTATGTGGCGCCTTGTAACGACGAAATCCTTCGCGTAACCGGAGAAGGGAACGCCTTTTGTGATCAAGCGTCGCCTCTGCGACGTAGTAGCTTGCGAAGCTCGTTCACCTCGATCTGCTGATCCTGAACGATCTGAGCTACTGTGCGTCGCGACAAATCCGAGACGCTGATGCTGCTCGACATGAACTCCCGAAGGAGTCCCACCTCATCCGCGGAAAACGGAAAAACCGCCTCTCACCAAACAACTACAGATTGCCAACGGACAACGATTAATACCAGGCGCAGGAATGGAACCGACCCGTTCCTCTCATGCACAGCAGAACAAGCAGCCGCTGCGCACCATCTACAGGAACAGCATGAACCTCTAACGCCGATCCTGTTCGGCGCGTGCTCTTAAGCTAGTAAAGTTGGGACCAGGGCTTCACAGACTGGCCCCTGCGATACACCGTCAATCAAAATCTCAGCGGTTATGAGGCTTCGTCGCGGATCGCCCCGGGAAGGCGCGACCGCCGCCAAGGCTATTTCGTCCTGCTCCCCCGGTTGAAGCGTAATGCTTTCCGCCTCTGCACCCGAGGTCCAACCAAATGCCGGAAGGAGGCGAGCGCTGTAGACAGCCGAGCGCTTGTTGCGAATCCTGACCGTGTATGTGACCTGGCTGTTCGGGCTGGCTTCTGAGAGATATGGGAGCATTCGAGCCCAGAATAGATCGATGAAATGGTTTACGGGTTCAGCTACGATATCGCGGAAGGCTGCCTCCTTACGTTCGATGTAGTCCGTATACTCGGCGATCCTCGACTGATCCATTGTAATCAATTCTCCGTGCCCCGGACATACGAGATCAGGCTTCGTCGCCTGTATCACCTTCGCGCAACGGCGATGCATCTCCAACTGAAATCTATTGCGCATGACTGTAGTCTGGATGGCGATCTCGCGCTCAATCCCTCCGGCCTGAGGATTGAAGAGAAATAGATTGTCGCCCCCAAAGACGATCCGCTTGCGGTCGATATTACCGACGATATAGGCATGATATTCGGTTTGACCTGGGGCGAAATAAACATCGAAATCGAATCCTCTCCAATGGAATGCTTCGCCGTCGCGCAGTATCCGTTGCACTTCGATTTGTTTGTGAAAGCAGCACGGCGTACTTGCCCAGCCGCAGGATCGGAAATCACTTCGGCGACACAATCGAGAGCCCAGCACCGCGTGCCGAAATGTCGTTGAAGGAACGATAAACCAGATGGCGTATTTGCTGGATGCATTACGCTCGAATCTATTCCTGCACTATACATTCGGCCTCCGAACGTGGCTTCAACAGGTGGTCCGGAAGGGCACCCGTGTCCGCTCCTCGTCACAGACGCGGCCGAAGAGTGCGGCCTGGAATAGCAGGCCACCAAAACAAGGATCGTGTACTGCAATGATAGAAGGTGCAGGAAGGACTATCCGAATATGAAGTTTGATTGCCTCGGATACGAATTCCGGGCTGCCGGCAGTTTGGCGACCGACCAAAAGGCCGACCGATAATTGCCGACTCTACGGCTCCTGGCCACCTCTGCAGAGTGAGGTTACGCGCGCCCAATTCGATAGCCTTTCATATGAGAAGAGCCGGCTTCCCGATCAATGCTCGCCCTTTATGTGAATCGAGTGGACGGGCGTATACTCGTGACTAGCGCTGGTGAAGCCGATGATGCAGACGGTGATGGGCAAGCTCCAGAGCCGCGCTCATGCGTGCGTGCCGGGCATCATCGGCTTTCGGAGCTAGAGTATCCAGGTAAGCTCTCGAGGTGCGCAAGGATGGCCACAGCATCGCTGGTCGCAAAGATGGGCCTCTCTCCAACCTCGACGAAGACTGCGCTTGTGTGTGCAGCTATACCAGCAACGCGCCCAGCGACCCTGCCTCGAACACGGATCGCCAGCCAACAAGACTCTGTAACGTGAATTGCGCTCTGTCCTTGGCATGACAACTTGTCGCGACGTAATTCATCGACGACCATTCCGCTACGCATTACTTCCACGCGGCTCGAGACAACGCTAACCGAATTGATTCGCCAGTCGACCATGACCGTACCTCCTCCCGAGGAAGCCGGATCTTGCTTCCAACGCGCCGCCCTTCAACGCACATGCTAACGAGAGGCCCGTCGTTATAAACGTGTCCCCACCCCGCACAGCATCTATCCGGTTCCGATTACGTGAAGTCGCGACTTCCCAGATGCGCATATGTCCGAACACCACCAAGGAGCGATTCAGTGTCCATATTGTCGGACACCGCAACCAACGGCAGCTGATAGCCAATGTTGAGATACCGATCCAGTCGGCCAGACCGAAAGCGCTGATCTGGGCGTCGCGCGGATTTAAAGTCATCATCTCGATCGCGTCGACTAATCCGAAACGATGTTTGAGGCCCTTGGAGCTTGGGGCTCCCATCACTATCGCCCGCTATCTTATCCAGCTCTCCGTCAGGTCCGGCGTCTGCGTTGAAATGTCGGTTCAGGTCCGCGGGAGTGAAGTGCGGCGAGGGGACGCTTTCATTCGGCTGGCTCCACTCCAAAACCTGCCATTCAAGCAAGGGGTCTGGACGCCAACGGATCGTTTGCCCCGGTGACGTCGTGGTTCGGATCATTCCGCTCCTCGCCTGATTACATTGACACATTCCGCTCGTTCGCGGGTACCAAGTGCGCGCACTCGGCAGGTTGTTCTATCTCGGTCGGAACTTCGTTCTCGCATTTCTCGATGAGCTCGAGCGTAAGCGGAACAAACTCGTCGCAAACGCGCATCGCAGTAGGCGGTGAATCCCAAACTTTGCAGCAAATATGGGAAGAACCTATCCAAGACCATATGTCTGCTGAGCTGAGGTGGCTCGCCTGCCCTTATCCCTACGACGCCCTCGGGGGTGGCTCGGAGCGGCGCGATGTGATCCGTAACCCGGAGACTCTGTTCCAGATGCTAAGTAGAGGCACCTTCCGGTGCGTTGTGCCGATTGAAAAGCCGCGTCGTCGGCACCCTAAGATTTGGGATGGCGACGAGCGCCCTTGACGCGGGTCAGCCCAAACGAGTCTATGTCGCAGCCGGCCGGTGTGCCCGTAGAAACGAGCGGATCTGGCGCACCGCCAGCGGAATCCGCTCCTTCGGCTCCGTCCACGGAAACATACTCACTTCAGAGTTCGGCGCCAACATCGCCATCTCCATCGCAACCTCATAGGGGTGCGCAGGAATATCATCCGGCAGGATCAGCACCGGCGTTCGGCACTGACGCACAAAGTCCCGCGTGACCGTGAAGACGAAATCCGGATTGGTGCGGTACATCCGCGTCAAGAATTGCTCGGCCTGCGCCATGCTGATCTCGGGCCGGCGCTTCACCAACGCCGGCGCCCACCTTTGCATATTACTGTCGTAGAAGAGGTCGCGCATGTCCGACCGCGAAGCGCTCGGCTGCACCAACACCGCGGCCACGATGCGTTCGGGTGCCCGCTTGATCAGATTCCAGATGAAGGGACCGCCGACACAGAAGCCAAGCACCATGAACCTGTCGATGCCGAGATGGTCCATCAGCCCTAGATGATCGTCGGTGTACGAATCCCAGGGGCGGTCGATCTCGAGCGGACCTGTCGACTGACCGCCATTGGCGTTGCGCAGATCGGCGGCGATGCAGCGGTATTCGTCCTTGAATTCGGCGATCGAATTGATGGGTAAGCTAAGGCTGGTGGTACCCGCGCTGGTGATACCCGAGATAGTTGAATTCAGCCCCCCGCCGGAGATGTGCAGCAGTGGAAAACCAAAGCCTGCCTCCTCGAAATAGATGCGCACGTCTCCGTTTTCGTAAAAGCTCACGAGGTAACTCCCCTAAGTGTCGTCTTCGTCAACTCGTCATACCGCCTATAGCTGGGGAATGAAATTCGACTAGGACTATCGGAGTAGGTGCCGAACTCGGCCCGCAGCTTGGTCGGTCGTATGTCGATATTCTCATGGTCGAAGCACGCCAATATGAAAGAGATGCGTTTCGCCGCCGCCGAAGGCGAAATGGCGTGCTGTCTTCGCGTCTAAACCGAGCGGAAGGCGATTCTGCTCGTCGCGGGCGACAATTCGGCTTACCGCAAAGGCGGAAAGCCCACGAAGCGGCGCGCCGGCGATGATGATAGGCAGCGATGACATCATGACCTATTACAATGGAACGGCTGATCGGTGGAGGAGCTCGGTACAACTGCGGCCCGCCGCATGGTGTCTCCGCATAGGGGCTATAGCGCGACGATCTGGAAAGGACCTTTCAGTTTACCTTGAACACGCGCGCCGTCAGGGCGGGTGCAACGCAGCACGGGCGAGCGAGCTGAAGCGGCGTGCATATGGCGGCGCTTGCGGCCTACATGGGTCACGTCAACATCCTCATGCGCGGCGTCGCGGCGGCTGGTGAAGTGTTCATCACCGAAGGGAGGCGATCATGACGCTGATAGCTACTCCATTGAAGCGTTCCTCGATCATGGATGAGCGGCATACGCGCGACTCCTATGCCCTGAGCTCCCGGGGTACCAAGCGCACGCTTGTACTCGCTGGCTAGCACAATGAACTTTCGGCAACACCGACGATATACGTGCGGTCACGCTCTTGCCTGCGCCGTTCACCCAAGCAGGCCGAAGCGCTCTCTCAACGCGTCAGTCCTATAGATAACGACGTAGTGGTCATACGACCTCTTTTTGCCTTAAGGCCGATTAACGGGGTGGAGATACATCCATATGGGCTGGAACAAACCGTTCGGCCGGCGACGGCTACGTTATGAGCGCTTGGTCCAGAGCAGGCCATCGCACCATATGTGATCAACGCGTCCCCATCCGCAGGCGGTTGCGGCATCCGGGAAGAATCCACGCCCATGGAGGTTGGCACTCGTATTGCAAAGGAGCGGAATTCCGGTGAGTTTTTCATATTCGACGAGAAGCTCGGCGACCTTGTGCTGAGAGGTTCTGGGCACGGTTTGCAATCGTGCAGATCCGTCGAGATGTACAACGGCGGGGATTTTACTCCGCCATTCGGCTCGTGTCTGATGGTCGAACAGCATGTAAGGATCCGGCGTTCCAGGGCTGAATATATCCGGCGCTCGATCCTCAAGGCATATAGGCGCCACTGGCCGAAAGTATTCGCGAAGTTTGATATCGTTGAGAAGATCCTTCATTACCGGCGAGGTCGCAGCTGCGAGAATGCTTCTGCTGCCCAATGCCCGTGGTCCAAGCTCTGCGCGACCGGCAAGGAAAATCACGGGCTTGTCGTTGGCGAGAATGGTCACAAGTTCATGCATATTGCACGGCGCAGCCTCCCATTCGGGCGGCACATCGCTGCGCCGCAGGGCCGGCCCACTGTAGACCGACCATTCCAACGGCATGAAGCCTTTGTATGCCGCCATTGCCGCGCAAGCGGCACCGATTGCTGAGCCGCTGTCGTTCGGAAATGGCGGCACCCAGACAGCATCGAACAAGCCGGATGCACGTAGTGCACTGTTCCATTTGATGTTGAGACCACAGCCGCCGGCTATACACAAAGTCCACGGGCCCGGAAAGCACGAATGACGCTCCAAAGCAATCTTCATTTGGCGGACGAGCAGGCGCTCGAGGAACGCGTGAAAGGATGCAAGTATATTCTCTGGCGGTTTGCCATTCAACCGGAGCGCGCTCGCGTCAAAGAAGTTATGAAGAGCAGTACGATCGAATTCCACGCGGGTGAGGTCGCCGCTATAGCGGCAGGCAAACTCGGTCGCGAAGCACTCTTCAGATGCTTCCCGAAACACCGCCACAATTTCTTCATCAACAGATCCGAGCGCGATATATGCCATCAGCTTGCCGGCAACACCTAGAACACTTGGATCCCACTGGGTCGGGTCCGCCCGTTTGTACGGTCCGAAATATAGCCCCGCCACACGATAGGCGCGCCCTGTGATCGGGAACAGGTATTCCAAAAAGCACGCGCCGTCCCCATTTACATAATAGAGACGTGGAAAGATGGGGCCGTCCCACACCAGGCAGAACGCAGGCTGTCCGGTTTTGGCAAAGGGGCTAGTGCAGTATGCGGACGCCACATGGCCCGTGACATGCGGATAACTTTTATATGGAAAGGCTCTGCCGTCGAGCACGAGGCCAAAGCCCTCGTACGAAGTGAGAAGGCCGCCGGCATGGCGCTCAAGGTATGGCGCACCTTTGAGAGTGATAGGCGCCGCACCACTCAGCACGTCGAACTGCGACTCAACCTCGCCGAGCCAGCCGTCAACAACGAACTGATCAATGTTATCCGCATTCAGACCGTGCTCTGCCAAAGCGGCGACAACTGCTTCGAGATTATCGATGCTTTGGTACCGGGGGTTGTTGTCCCGTTTCTCCTGCTCGACGCTAAAGAGAAGACTTCCGTTTTCGACAACAGCGACTGCTCCGTCATGACTTAGTTTGATACCGCAGATACGCATAGTTCCTCCATGTCTAACGTAACTTCCGTTTGAACCCAAGATCAAACGAGGATCTAAAAGCGTGCTAGCAAACGATTTCGTTGACCGACGCACGCTGGCTCGGAAGAGGGGCGGCCCCGATCACCGTTTCGTTTGCACCTGCATCAACGATCACCGCTTGTGATCAAGGACTACGAGTGACATGTGCGGAATGCAACCAAACAAGGAGAGGCTCCCTTCTCGCCAGTTGGACCAAACAAACAACATCGCGCCTACATTGGTGAGCTCGACAGCTACGGTGAGTACGTCTCCACGAAACATTTCAACGGGTTTGCTTTCCAGACGATCGGAATCAAGTCGTGTCCGTGCGCACCGCCTGCGCAACGACCGATGCGCCTGACTCGCCTCACTCGCGGCAGCTACAACCGCCGGGGCTATCTGGCGCACGAAAACGACGCCGCAAAGCGAAGGCCCCTCAAAACAACGGCATGTCCGGGCGCGGAAAGTCTGTGGCGCGCCGTGAGACCAGCCGCCGCGTGTTGCATCGAATCATAGTCGGCTTTTCTTGGCCGCCTAAACGCTGTTCCGGAATGCCCGTTCTGCCGATCACCACTAGAGAGCGAGCTCCATTGTCGCATTCTATTCTCCACTCTACCTGCAAGCATGCGCAGCCGACGCCGGAAAAGCGGCTTGACGGTATCGCACCGAACTGAGGCTCTATACGCATCGTTGCGGACAGCTCGATCGCCTTGGTTCAATCGAGCTAAACCACTGGCTACTTCGCTTGACCAGCTACCAAATTGGATGGGTTTGACCGCGATAGAGTAGAGTAAGATACGGCTAGCGGCGCGCCGGCGTGACAGCCCACAAATGGAAATGGCTGGCCCTTTGTGGCCGGGCCGGCGCGACCTTTAGCAGCTTTACCAATCCGGTAGGCAGATCATGAAGAGAGGGCCGGTTGAACGAGATCAGTATCGAGCTGGATCCGGAAGCACGCCTCACCCAGCCGACTAGTGTCGCATGGTCGAGCTCAATGCCCCAACCAAGATCTGTACCGGGCGGTACAGCGGCGGATACCAGGCGAACTCTGAGACTGCCACGCGGTTCACGAGCGCCGTCGACGCCATGCAGCTCTCGATCAGGCGCGGCAGCACCTTTGCCTGGACCACACCATCGGTGCAGCTGCGGCAAACCTACTTCGAAGTGTGCTGTGGCGAGAGCGCTGGCGAAGGAAAGCAAACGAGCGGCATGCTTTCGGCCTTTTAGCCTAGCAGAGTTGAGGCAACGGCTTCGCAGATGTGTCCATGCGATTGACCGTCGATCAGAATCTCGGCCATCAGGAGCCTACGCCGCGGATCGACCTGAGACGACGCAGCCGCTCGAACTAGCATCTCGCCTTACTCCCCGATTGAAGCGTGATGCTTTCGGTCTTATCGCACGATGCCCAACCAAATGCCGGCAGGAGGCGAGCCTTGTAGACCGCGACGCGCTCCAGGTTATTGCAAATCTTGATCGTAAAGGTGACCTGCTGTTCGGAGGGGCTTCAGAAAGATATGGCAGCATTCGCGCCTAGAACAGATACAAAATGGTTTGCCGGTCACCTAGGTTATCAAGAAACGCAGCCTCCTTACGTTCGAGGTCGGATGCGAAAATTTATTGATCAATCAACGCTCATCTTGCACGAATCACAAGCAGCCGTGTTGCCGATAGATTTCTTTTTTTGTTAGCCTCACAGAGCTATCACTTGTTATAGGTTGTAACCGGCGAAATCCGGCTCTACGTTGAGCGTCACAAAAAGTCCGGATACATACGTAGTGATGTCTCACCCAAAAGGCTCCCCAGAGAAATCGCTATCGATGTCTGCGCCCACGTACGAAAAGAACGCAGAAATTTCTGCATGCCCTTACCTGTTTTTTTGCGCTAATTTGAGCTTCAATTCTCTTTTACACTTTCTATGTTTTCGAGCGCCCTGAGGACCATTACTTGCGAGAACATCGGAATTCTAGATCGATGGCGGTTGAGTCGACCTGATTAGGATCAGGTCCCTGGGCGTGGGGCCCGCATCGCAAGTCTTCCTCTCGATTTTGGCGGCTGGAGGTTTGAAGCCGTACACCCTACAGAAGCTCGCCACCGGAAGCAGAAGCTAGCTGTTCAAAGACTGCGCTCCGGACCGATACCCCTTCGAGGCAGTCACCCACCGAATTGTTCGTTCGTGCACGATCGTTCCCGGAGTGGCGCGGCCGAGCGGAGACCGTCCCGCGCCGCACTGGGCGCCCCCTGCTGCTCGGGAAGCATCCGGACGAAGTGTTGGCACGCCTCGGATTTCAGCAATACGAGATCACCGCGCTTCGGGCGAAAGGAGCTACAGCATGAGAACCCAGATTTTCGGCGACATTCGCGTCGATGTGATCCCCGAGTTCGATTTCGCCTGGGCGCCAGACCAGCTGCTGAAGGGCGCCAC
>Ga0214544_1000379_pt1 | contig 78413 bp, 78 predicted proteins | sample CNSS3metaG_FD_160074 | JGI IMG/M metagenome (GOLD analysis project Ga0214544, IMG submission 160074) | Root nodule microbial communities from cowpea collected in UCLA plant growth center, Los Angeles, California, USA - CNSS3 | ecosystem: Host-associated > Plants > Roots > Nodule | place: USA...
TAAAAAAAATATATATATATATATATATATATATATATATATATATATATATATATATATATATATATATATATATATATAAAAGAAAGTAATAATACATAAACTTAATATGGCAACATGCACACTATTCGCATTAACTTAATCAGTCATTGAACTTTAATGATTGATTAATAGGCATGAGATTAATAAATCTAATGGGATTTGATTACAATTGGTACCTTAATTGAAACTATATCATCCACATGTCTCTGCTGCTATTATTGGCTTCCAAAAAAGGTTTACGAAATTTGATAAAAAATTCCAAGACATTTGCTTTATGGGGTCACATTTAATTGAATCCTCAATCACTTGGCAATAGAATTTCAGCTGGAAAAAAAGAAGAAAAAACAGATGCAGACTTGTTAGAAATGCTAACCAAGGAAGACCACTTAATTACACCATCCTTAATTGCATAAGCAATGTTAAATCCATTAGTAACCAACTTTGCATCCAGTACAGAGTTCCTATCAATCCTTGGATAAATTATAAACTATAAGCACAATATATCTTATTAGCAAGAATTCTATCTCTTATCCTAAATATTAATTAACTCTTATATGTTCTATTATCAAAGTGGTTATCCCATTTCTCGAAGATAGTGGGAATCCAAAAGAAGTAAGATTATGTGGAAAAGTTATAACAGTGAGTGAGGAAAAACTAATTTACCATTCTTATTATTAAGTAGAAGAATAAGCCAGACACAATTTTTATTGTTGCAAAGGTAAGTTTGAGGTGTCCCCATTGGGCTTGATGAGATTCCTCTTCTTCTTTATGGAAATAGCACAATGAAGTGAACAACATCAATAAAATTGGTAAAATAGAAAACTGATATCCAGAATCCTTAAGCCTTTCAACATTTAATCACATCTAATGCGTATCCATCCATTTGCCTACTCATACTTATATCAACATTTAATTAATTTACATTCCACATTAACAATTATCAATTACCCCATCTACAATCTATTAAAGAAACTAAACTAAAATAAAATGTGTTTGTGACTCACCAAGATCCATAGCATAGCGTATAACAATGGCATCAACACGCACATCACAACAGTCAATTGTAGCGTCTGGAATGTGCAAACATACGTTGGCATCACCGCAATCACTATCTTAGGGTTCTTTGCTCCGAACAGCTCTAAATGAAGACCTTTTCTCTCTCTCTCCACTACGCAGTTCACCTCCATCATCTCCACGAAATATGGGCGTGACCATGGCTTGATTCAGATCCCATGCTGCTCAATTGGAAGGCTAACTTTGTGAATGGTAGAGTGAAACCCATTGACAATTGGTTCTGCAGAGCAGTAGAGGCCACCACAAGTGCAAACATCCGGTGAATACGACTAATTATATGTATCTGAATAAGTCGTGTCTTGAGTCTTAGTATCTTGTTTGCGAGTCATCACATGCTTGGTTGATGTATGTATCTTTGGCTATAAAATTGTATGCAACGGTATGATAAAACGTTTTTTCTACTCTAGCTTACCCTTTCTGCTTGTTTGTATGTTTTGTGTGTGGTTTTCTCTTTTTACGATGATCATCAATTTATTGATGGGAGCAGATGTGAGAACTCCTTGTGGTCAACAGATAATGGAGATTTCCTTGCATAGCTTATCTTGGGTTGAACCCCACCTTTTCCTGAATTTACTTTATGTTGTTGGCATCGTAGTGTGCCTTGGTTTCTTTCCTTGTTTATTCTGAACAACTGCAAGGAGTGATTTCGATACTCCGCAACTTTGCTTTTTTATATTATTCTGTGTGACATTTCATTTAATTAAAGTTATTATTTAAATAGGGTGTTACATATATTTTTTTATTATTTATTTTTATTTGTATTAGTTTGTTTTATATACTTATTAGTCTGATATATTTTTTAAAAACAAATTTTTATAGTTTTTTTATCGTTATCTTTTTTCCATTTTTTACTAAATTCAAATTTATTTTATAAAACTATTTTGATTATTTAAAAACTGTTTTTCTATTTTTCAATTTATTATTATTTCTTTAATTATAAAACTCTCTTTTTTTTAATTCTTATTCTTAATCATAAAAATTATTTTTATGTTTTTGGTGTTTATCTTTTAAAATCTTATTTTCATTATAAAAGTTATTTTTCTTATTTCTTTTCTATTAAAAAACTTTTAGTTTATTATATATTTAAATTAGTTGTCCATGAAATAAAACATTAAGTATTATTATTAAAAAAATTCATTTTATTTTATTTTATATTATATTTAGTCACTCGGACGAAATTGGGTATTGACAGCGTCAAACCATCAACAATTTACCACCAGGAGTAATTTCGCAATTCTACGTGAATCCATGGACTAGAAGGTTTATATATCATGGTAAGGACCCTAACAGATTTATAGAAAACTGCTACCCCTACTACCTTATGCGAAATTTGTGCTTCTACTAATCATCCTACTAAGGTGTGTTCTATATTAAAGGAGAAGAGAACGTTAGACATTGAATAACCTCAGGCGTATGCTGCAAACATCTATGGGAATAGTAGAGCACCTCAACAATAATACAAACATAATTTGTCCTCCAACAGGTACAACCCAAGTTGGAAGGAACATCCCAACCCAAAATGGGGAAATCAACAATATCAACACCAAGTCTATGTTCCACTTCAACAAAGGCAACAACCACAACCAACTACAACATCTAGTGACTCAAACATGGAAACAATGATGAAAATGATGGTTGACTCGATGAAGGGACAAATCAATGGGTTGAAACAAATGATGGAAGCAACTAACAAAAATATTCAAAACTAGATTGGACAAATAGCAAATGAGTTGAACTTGATGAAGGATTATCGCATTTAGCCAAAAATTATCGCGTTTAGCGGAAAAAGGATTATCATTGAAAATGTACTAATAAAGCCTTTTAATTTGATTTAAATTACATAGTTCAAAACGTCACTTTGTTTAGAAAAAAATATAAATAACAATTTCGAACAAAAGAAAATTACATAGTCTTCAGTATCTGATTTAAAACAACTAATAAATTATAAGAACTCCTGAATTCATCCCAACCTCTTGTCAATTTACTCCATGCCAAATTTATCTGCAATATCATCTACTCTCGTATAACACACACGTTATACAATCATCTCATATACAACAAACACACAAACAAACAAATAGGGGTAAGTTAACCATAAAGAATGATATAGAAAAGAATTTCATAAATAAAACATAACAAATAATACTCAATGTCACATGCAAGTAACACTTAAACATTATGATCACAATCAATCCTTGGTTTGAACACCCAAACCCCAAAATCCAAATAATTATACCAAACCAAACATAGCATCACATTTATATAAAATCTTCAAACATAGTGATATAATCAATATTTGGTTTTCTGCGGCCTCTTACCCCATAACATCTAGTTTCCTAGAATAGATGGTTCGATGTGTCCCACTATCGTAGCTAGACTATCCCTTCCTCAAGGAATTATAAGTAAAAACATTGATGCATCACACATCGGGCACTATACTCGGAACGAGCCGAAATAAGGTGAAACTTCTTTCCCTTCCCCACTGCTTCACACAAGTGAGAGGGTACAACACTCGAACCAATCCTCTACCACTACTTCACATAGGGGAAGATGACCCCTTTCCACTACTTCACACAAGCGAAAGAGTCACCACTGGATTCCTAGGTATGGAAAACCTCACACAACACTTAATTCCAACAAAAGTCTTCAAGCAAGGCAAAACACTTCCCAACATGCAACACATGAGAATTACATATTGCCAACAAAGTACACACCATCACATCATGCATGGAAAAAAAAGTTCCATAACCAAAACCCATCACAATAGCCAATCATTAAAAATTATAAAACTTAGCATGCATTATCATTAACAATATTCAACAACATATATCATGGTACTTGGAATCATGCACGCACACACCATTCATACCTCTTACTCAAAAGTTAACCCATCCAAGAATCTTCAAATAATGAAAATACTCACCACATGCTAAAAAAAGAACTAAACTCATATGCCACACGTGAGAATTTCATATTGCCAACAACATACATACCATGACCACATGTAACCCATGCATTCATCAATCAGCACATTCCAAAAACATGAGAAACCGTGACCCCACCCATGCACTACGTGAAAGAGAATGGAAAAAGGGAGAAAGAGAAAAGTGGTTATACTTGTGGCCATGCATTCACGTGTGATAGAATATGAAGAGAGAAGAAAGAGAAATTTACATTTACATGTGGACCCCACCCATACATCATCTCACATGCTAAACTTGGTAAACAAAACAATGGTTAAAACCTACACTGCAACCACACCTACATGAAAGAGAAAAGCCAAAAGAAGAAACCTACACTGCAACCACACCTACGTGAAAGAGGAAAGCCAAAAGAAGAAAGAGAAAAGTTAACCCATTAACCAATGAAAATTGTGAATGAATACAACCCCACTATCATGCACCACTACAAATCTAACCAAAAGGAAAACCAGAAACTTGGACCAATGCACTTCCGTGAAAGAAACACCTGCTGCAAAGAAAAGCGATAGGAAACAACCCCAACCCGAAAGTGAGAGGAGAGAAGAAAGAAAGAATGCACTTTGTAAACACTATAAACTCTAAGCCATGCGTGTTGACGGAAACAACCCACACTCATGCACTAAACACGTAAAGAAAAGACAGAATTTAACCATCTCCAATATTCATGCACCCCTCACATCCCTACTTGGTACATTCACGTGGTAAAAGAAAAAAACAACAAACCATGTGACAGAGCAAGGAAAACCAATGCATGTCTTTGGAGAAGAACCAGAAGTTAAGAAAATCGTTCTCCACTCAATCATCTACGTGAAAGCAGTACAAAATCCACTACATGCAAAGGTAAAAACACGAAAACAACATAAACTCAATATCAACCCCTAGACTCTTCTTTTCTAAAGCACCAAGAAGATGAACTGCAACGTAAACACATCCAAACTGCCAACCATTGTATACATGAATAAAATAGAGAAATCAAGCTTCAAACAAAACAGAAACAAAGTTAATTTCTCCTACCTCGTTCTGCAACACTCCACAAACATTTTCCTCCCAGCTTCCACCTTCGCTCTTCATGACTCTTCTTCCATTCCCTCCCATTTTCTCTTCTTTCTCCCCTTTAAAACTAGGGGTTTTTATCATCAACCCAAACCTAACCCTAGGTTATCTACTAAAGAGAGAATATGGGAAGGAAAAGATAAACAAGATTTTACCGTTTTTATTCACTTAATATATATGGCAGCACGTTAAAAAAAATGGCAGCAATGTTAACAAAATATAGCAGCAACGAAAAATAGAAACGACATGCTGCAACATTCGTAAAAAGGAGAGAGAAATATAAAAATATATTTGTGGGCCCCACACTCACTTTTGCACCAGTAGCACACACAACAACCACCAAACTACAAGCTTTCTCAATATATATTATGCACCAATAAATTATAAACGCATAAGGTCCACATGATTTAATTGAATAATAAAATAAATAAAACCACTACATGAAGACAACCAAGTTTGAACCCAAGTACCTGCACACACAAATTCACTCTCCAACCAAGAAGCCAATTACTTTCTCATGTTACAGTACGCACCACTTAATTATATACACATATCTGTAACATTACATATAATATTAAAATTTAAAATAAATAAAATAATAACTTACAACACTTAAATAATTATTATAAATACAACAATAACTTAAATCACTCAAATAATAATTATTTCATATTTCATAATTTAATAATCTAATTAAATTAAATAAATCAACACTATTAATCAAGCCATTAATTTTTTTTCCATGCGTTTTTCTTTAGTCTAATATTTACCGGGTCTTACATCAACAAGGCTCAAGCAGTTTCCTGCACAAACTCTAATCAACCCACGTATTGGGAGTGCTATTACTTTAAGAACATGTAAGCAAGTAGAAGGCCTTGGGGATGCCCAAGAGGATAAAGATAAGGACAATGAAGTTGTACCTGATAATGAAAGTGGAGGATTAGGTGGAGTAACACAAGTAACATCTGAAATGCCTGAACCTAGGGATGACTGTAGGCTAGTATCCTCTAATTCTTCCTCTAAAAATCCTTCACTTTATTCTCCTTCTTCTCCTTATCCAAACTATTTGAAACCAAAAACTAAAAAAATGGAGGAGTTAGACAAAAAAATCTTGAATACTTTCAAAAGGGTGGAGATAAACATCCCTTTGTTGGATGTTGTAAGACAAATTCCTAAATACGCCAAGTTTCTTAAAGAACTATGCACACATAAAAGGTGTGTTATGGATAAAGAGGTAGTGAACATGGGAATAAACATGTCTAGCTTAATTAAGAAGCCTATAGTTAGAATACCACAAAGTGCAAGGATCTAGGTATGTTTTTTGTTCCCTGCATTACAAGAAGTACTAAGTTTGACAATGCTATGTTAGATTTAGGAGCTTCCATTAATGTAATGCCTTTGTCAGTTTTTACTTCACTTTGTCTTGGACCTCTTAAGACTATAGGTGTGGTCATTCAATTGGCCAACCGTAGCACAATTAACCCTACAGGTGTGCTAGAAGATGTGCTTGTCCGTGTGGACAAGTTAATTTTTCCTGCAGATTTTTACATCATCGACATGAAGGACGATGAAGGAATGAGTTCAACCACAATTGTCTTGGGAAGACTGTTCATGATGACAATACGTACCAACATAGATGTGCATGTAAAATCATTGACTATAGAGATATGAGATAGAAGGTGCAATTCAATGTGTTGGAAGCCATGAAACACCCGACTGAAGACCATTCTTTGTTTTGTATTGATCTACTGGGTGATGTAGTGAACAATTTTGCTTCTATTTTTTTGGATATTTTTTCTGGTTTTTCTTCTTCTTTGGATTTTTCTTTTTTGAATATGTCGTACACAATTTTAGATGAAAATGAAAACTATAAAATAGGTGATATTGAGGACGCGGTGTCACTAAATTATACCTTTATGGCGTCCGAGTGTGATGCTGAGGTGGCTAAAATCACCTTAGGTAGTAAAGATGTTGCCATTTGTGGAACAACCACCCACTTTGGAGTTGAAACCTTTACCGCTTCGTTTAGAATATGCTTATCTTGAACATGATGGGAAACTCCATGTTATTATATCTACCTTGCTTACTAATGAGCAGGAATAACAACTATTGTAGGTTATCAAAGATCACAAGAGAGCAATAGGCTGGACACTAGTAGATATTCATGGTATTAGTCCTTCTTTCTGTATACACATAATACTCTTGGAGGAGGATGCTAAGCCAGTAAGACAACCTTAGAAGAGATTGAATCCTCAGCTGATGGAGGTTGTGAAGAAGGAAGTCACCAAGTTGCTGCAAGCAAGTATCATATATCATATTTTTGACAACACTTGGGTGAGTTTTGTACATGTGGTCCCCAAGAAATCTAGGATCATCGTGGTCAAGAACCACAAGAACGAGTTGATTCCTACTCGTATTCAGAATAGTTGGAGGGTTTTTATTGATTACAAAAAACTAAATCAGGCCATCAGGAAGGACCACTTTCTCTTACCATTCATGGACTAGATGTTAGACCAATTGGCAGGTGTTTACAGAAGGTTTATCTTAGACTTCAGCAAGATTGCTAATCCTCTCTCCAAGCTATAAAAGGATGTACCATTTGACTTTGGAGAGAGGTATAAAGATGCTTTTGATACTTTGACAAAGGCGCTTACCACCACTGCTATCATCCAGCCACCTGACTAGACATTACCATTCGAGTTGATGTGTGTTACATCAAACTTTGCACTGAAAGCAGTGCTTGCACAAAGAGATGGGAAGCTACCACATGTGATATATTAGGCTTCCAGAACATTGGACACAATGCAAGCTAACTACACCAAAATTGAGAAGGAATTATTAGTTGTTGTGTTTGTCTTAGACAAATTTAAATCGTATATACTTGGTTCCAAGGTAATTGTTTACACTGATCATGCAACATTAAAATTCCTTTTGAAGAAAGCATATTCCAAGCCAAGGTTGATTATATGGATGTTACTACTCCAAGAGCTTGACATCGAGATTCGAGACAGAAGTGGGAAACATAACTTAGTAGCTGACCATCTTAGTAGGATTGAAAAGGAACAAGATGACATTCCTATCCAAGATAACTTTTTTGATGAAGTCCTCCTAGCTTTGACTGTTGTGAAAGCTAAGTTTTCTGAACCTTGGCTTGCTGATATTGTTAACTATTTGGTTGTTTTTGCTATTCCTCCTTCCTTCTCTAAGTCTAAAAGAACCAAGCTAAAAAGCAAGGCAAAGTACTTTATATGGGAAGATCCAATCTTATGGCGCATTAGTAGTGACCAAGTCAAAAGGAGGTGTGTTCCAGATGCCGACATACCTTATGTGCTTGAGTTTCGTCAGTCATCTCCTTTTGGTGGACATTATGGCACAGAAAAAATAGGTAGGAAGGTGTTGGATTATGGATTATATTGGCCTACTATCTTTAAAGATGCACAAGGGGTGTATGAAAATTGTGAGCAGTGTCAAAGAGTAACTAGATCCATTACAAGAAGGGATGAAATGCCTCAACAACCCATGCTATATTGTGATGTATTTGATATTTGGGGTATTGATTTTATGAGACCTTTTCCTCATTCTTCTTGGTTTACTTATATTTTGTTTGTTATAGACTATGTCTCTAAATGGGTAGAAGCCAGAGCTATAAGAACTAATGATGCTTGGGTTGTCATGAGTTTTGTCATGTCTAATATTTTCAGTAGGTATGGAATATCACAAGCCATCATTAATGACCAATGAACTCGTTTTTGTAATAATTTGCTTGAAAACATGTTGAAGAAATATGGGGTGACACATCATGTTTCTACACCATATCACCCCCAAATTAATGGACAAGTAGAGATCTCTAACATGGAGATTAAAAAGATACTAGAGAAAGTAGTGAAACCTAGCCGAAAGGATTGGGTCACAAGATTGGATTATGCACTTTAGGCACATAGGACAGCTTACAAAGCACCTATAAGTATTTCACCTTTTAGGGTGATTTTTGTATGGAGATTGAACATCAGGCCTATTGAGTCGTGAAAGCTTGCAACTTGGATTTAGAAGAAGCGAGGAAAGAGTGGAAACTTCAGTTGTAAGAACTAGAGCAGATTAGGCTTACAACCTATGAAAACTCAAAGTTCTACAAGGAGAAAACCAAAAAGTTCCATGACCAAAAGCTTGTTGCTAGAAAGGATTTTCAAGTAGGACAAAAGGTGTTATTGTATAAATCCAAGCTAGGTCATATGAGTGGTAAGTTACGCTCCACATGGGAAGGACCGTTCATTGTTACATAAGTATTTCCTTATGGTGCAGTGGAGGTCAGGGAAGAATCCTTGGAAAAATTTTACATATATTGGAATATAGTTTTGAGATACTTATAGATAAAGCAGATGATGAATATGGTGATCTCCTCTACAGTGGAAGATAATATAGTACATGTCGTCGAAGTCAGGGGACTAGAGTAGGCTAATCGTCATGATTACCCGGAATAATATACAGGTGAGATACTTGTCTAAACCACTGCAGGTAGCCGTCCACACAAGCATGAGGAGGCATAGTTGGAAGCACACCTTTCAAGACATGATCCGCAAACTTTGAGAGGCTGATTTGGAAGAGGTCTGAAGCAAAACCGTGGTGAGCAAAGGAACATCAAGTTTCTTCCCAACTTTAATCCAATAATCCAGGTTAGGGGTGTTGAGTTTGTTGTATGAGTATTGTATGTGTATTTGCGTTTTCTGCCAATTGATTGAAGTGTTGAATGGATTTTGGTAAAAAGGTGCAATGTGTGAGAGATGATAATGCGCATGAATTCTTTCAGAGGAGAGTTTCTGCAATTTTCGCCCAAGCGAGTCCATCTCGCCTAAGCGAGATAGCGACGTGACATGAGGGTTCTGAGCGTGACTTCTCGTCCAGGCGAGGGCTTTGTGGGTTTTGAGCGAACCAGGGTCTCGCTCAAGCGAGATGTCTTGGTCATGTGTGGTGTTTTGCTTGTACTTTAGCCCAGGCGAGATGGAAATGGGTGTTTGGGCAATAGATGGTCTCGCCTAGGCGAGGGGATCTCGCCTAAGCGAGATGACGTGCTTTGGTTGCTGATTTAAACTCGCTCAGGCGAGGTAGAGTAGCCTAAGTGAGATTGAGGGTCTAGCTTGGGCGAGGGGTCCCTAGCTTAAGCGAGTTTATGCGAATTACTATGTTTCTATGTGCTTGTGAGTGTGTTTGGCTGTTTTACCAAGGTTAGGTTGTATATGCATGTGTTGTGGTGTGTGGACTTGAAGGACTAAGTCCATTAGGGGTCTGGGATGTGCTCGGTGGTTGGACACATGATGGGCATGGAACTGGTTGAGTTCCCGTCGGCTATTAATGGGCGAGGAGTCCTTAATATGGTGATTGCATGTGTCGGGCGCATGATGGGCAAGGAACTGTGATGTTCCCATCGGCTACTATTGGGCGAGGAGTCCATAGTATGGTGATTGTGTGCGTGCCAGGGTCCAAGTTATGAGACTTGGATGTTTATACTACAGGCGAGGAGTCTATAGGGCAGGACTATGAGCGGGATGGGCTCATAGGGTTGGACCACGAATGAGTTAGTTTCGTGGGAGCACAGGAAAGTCCCAAGACCTAGTTCATGCATATGACTCATGAAGGACTATGAGGTCATGGTTCGGTGATTTAGAAATTATGAGTTTTGTACTTATGTTGTTTTGGGTTGGGAAGCATGTTTATTTCACATATATCTGTTTATATTTTATTGTGCATAGCTCACCCTATCTGTGTGTGTGTGGTGATGATCGAATATCTTGTTATCCGGGAGCAGATGATGTGACAGGTGGGCCAGGAGATGCATAGACTCGGAGCGAGGGCTAGCAGGGGATATTTTGTATATACATATAGTATATGTTTATGATTTTGTTTTGAGAACCTCATTTAATTCAGTTTCATGAAATTATGGACTCCTGATTTTTATGACTTTATATATATTAAAGTTTTAAATTTCCCATGTTTTGGGAAATGGTTTATATTAAATGCGGACTTTATTGTAATTCGATTTTTATTTATTTATTATCAGTAATATTCCTTAGAGATGTTACACGGACTCTCCAGGAAATCCTTCTACAACATCATGGTCCTGGTCAGCAACAACCTCCTTGTGGTGAATTACATTTTCTTGTTGCTCATGAATATCAACAGGAGTTGGTGATGATGGACCGACTTCTCCACGACCTGTAGATGAACCAGCTTCCCCATGAGTTGATGGACTACTATCTCTATGATGATCCTTATCCTGCTTCTACAAACAAATGTCGTAGGTCTACATCTAGGTACTTGCTTAGAATCCTCAACATGTGAAGAACTTGAGCCACCACGAGGTACAAATGCTCCCTCGTACTAGCCATGTTAGTAATTAACAAATTTAAAAACATATTAAAATTATAATTAATTAAAATTAAAAGTATTCAAACAATATAATTAATTAAAATTATCCAAAATTATAAATAATTAAAATGAAAATTATTCAAAATTATAATTAATTAAAATTAAAATTATTCAAAATTATAATTAATTATAATTTCAATTATTCAAAATTATAATTTATTTTATTAAAAATTAATTAATACTAAAATAATTTAAATTATTATTATTCAAAATTATAATTAATGAAAATTATAATTATTCAAAATTATAATTAATGAAAATTATAATTATTCAAAATTATAATTAATGAAAATTATAATTATTCAAAATTATAATTAATGAAAATTATAATTATTCAAAATTATAATTAATTAATATTAAAATTAATTAAAATTAAAATTAACTACAAATAAAAATTACAATGTATTCCTAAAAAAATTACATAACAACTAAAACATTGAAAAAATATTAAATATTAAAAAATTTAAATTGAAAAAAAAAATTACATTAACTGAAAGTCAGCATTCGGAATCAAATATACCCGAAAGTTGACATTTGGTGACTAAACCCAAACATGTTGCCTAATTTTATTCACCGGAAATCGACCAGTCATCCAGTAACCTTACGGAAGTCGACTTTCGGTGATACTTTTTGTACAATTACGGAAGTCCACTTTCGAACATAGTTGTCAAATTTGGTTACGAAAGTCATTTTACCTTACGAAAGTCGACTTCCAATCTTAATGACTTACAAAAGTCGACTTCCAGATATGGTTGTTTTAGGCATTTCATTGAAGTCCACTTCCGGAATTAATCGTTATCTACGGAAATTCACTTTCGGAATCTAGTGTCTTATGGAATTTCATCACTTGCGGAAGTCAACTTTCGGTTTGTGGTTCAAAATTTTTGGCAACGCTTCGTGTAGATCTATCATGGAATAAACTAAATGATGCATATACGTATCTATACATGCATGGCAAACATGACAGTAGCAAGAAAAAAGGGAAAATTACGAAGGCAGATTAACATTACCCGTTAATGTAGACGAATGTGGGAGTGGGAGACGAGAAGATGAGAGAGCACAAGGGAGAAAAACCACTGAGGCGCAAGGAAGGAGAGTGAGGCAAAGATTTCGGGGGGGTAAGGACAGTGCTATGTTAAAAGAGAGTGGAAGATTCCTTTTCATTAAATAAAAGAGAGAAGAGAGAGATTCAAAATTTCAAACATTTAATGCAGCGGGTCAAGTGGCAGTTTTGGAGGTGCAGAAGAAAACCTCCGGTTTCAATGCTGCCTTTCTTTGACCAATGAGCAGGTTCCTTCGTCCACCCAGTGTCATCCAATCTTGGGCCAATGATGGGCCTGGTGCGCATAGTAATCTCCGTCTAGAAGCAGTTCGAATATATGGGCCAGCTTGCAGCAGCCGAAGCCCACTTCTCTGTCTGCATGATTGGGCCAACTATTGAGAAACTCAAAATAAAGCCCAGTATAAACACAGGGAATCACCCAACTGCGCTAGAGTCCCGTCTGCGTGTAATGTAGTAGGCAACTCTACACGTTGGATGCATGGAGTTTCTGAATATAAACTCTACAGTTAGGCATCATTTGCCCGATGAGGAACTTGCTCCTTTGGAGAGTAAAGGTTTGCAAGGTTTCCAGCGCTTCATCCACATTATTGTCTCTAAACGCAGCTCAAAGTATATAAACTCTTAAAGCAAGATTTTTTTGACCGAATACATAAATACTTTTTAAAGAGCCCAAATACTATTTAAAATTTATCTTCTTTCTCAAGTCTCTCTAAATTTAAAATTGCAAACCAGTTGCATCTCACAAGTGCTTATTCAATTCCTTAACCTATACTTTTTCATGCAGATACAGTAACCTCTTCAAACCTATTGCTATACGTAAACATGTGATCATTGATCACATAACACATACAGAGAATATTTGTCAGAGGAGTGAATCAACTATGAGTCTGAATTCATCCAAGCTCACAGCTCCATCTCCGTCTGCATCAAGAGAAGCAACAAGATGAACACAGTTGTCGAGGGACAAGTCTAGACCCAAGTTTTGCATGACCCCATGAAGGTCTTCCCCGGTCAGAATCTCGTTCCCATCTTCATCCAACGCTTCAAACGCTGTGCTGAGGGTGCTGCCGAGACTCCCACCCTCCAACTCTCTCGTGTTCATCTCCAAGAATTCCTGTATGCTCAGAAACCCATCTCTGTTCTTGTCACCTTCTTGCATCATTGCACCCACTTCTTGCTCGCTAGCGTTGTACCCGAGTGACCCCAAGATTCCTCCAAGCTCTGCCTTCGTGATTCGCCCATCGTTGTCGGCGTCGAACGCTCTGAATGCCTCCACTAGGGAAAGAACATGGTTCAGGGTCTCCATTTCGGCGGAGAGAGAAGCGACTTGAGCCATGTTCACTATTAGAGAGAGGTGTGGTGTGGTGCTTTGTGATTGTCTAAATATTTGGAAAGAGAGGGACCAAGAATTTATGCTGCTTTTGCTTTTGTGATGGTTGTCATGGTGAAGATTATGGGAATAGGATCTACCATGGTTGTAAAGTTTATTCGTTCTTATCGTCACCCCAAGTTTGGGTATAAAGTTTGAAAAGTTACATCCGTTATACAAAGAAAAAGAAAACATAAAGTTGGAGGTGGGTGTCCTCAAGTCGCACCATCTCTCTCCTTAGAGAAGTTATTGCGTGAACATACAAAAAATATTATTTTATTAACAACAAATTTTAGTGTAAAAATATTGTTACTCAATAAAGTGACCAATTTATATATCACTTTACAAAATAAAAAATTGTTAGTTATTAAAATAGTCACTATATATTATAAATGAAGACTTTATAATTGGTTTCTAAATTTGGTTACCTAGATTTTGATTACCAAATAAATTAGTTTATAAGTTGGTCACTAAATATTAACTACTAAGGGTTTGACTACCAAATGAATTAGTTTCTAAATTAATCTCTAATTAAATAGTAACCAATTTAGTGACTAAATATAATTTTTTATTCATAATAGTGATTATTATAGTAACTAATATATTTTTTATTTTGTAATTTGGTATCTAAATTGGTGACTGTAGTGACTAACAATTTTTTGTCATTAAAATTGATTATTATTTAAGAGTTTTCTTGTAGCTCTAGCTTTCCTCCTCCCTTGCCGATACTCACAAGAGTTTGGCAGGAAAACATAAACTTGCAGACTCTTTAGAGGTCCTTGATAACGCTGTCGTGAAATGATCAAATTAATACTACTTAACTACAACAACTTCAGTATTGTCAAGTTAGTAGTAGTGAACAAACTAGATAAGGTTAAGCCAACCCTCAGTCGTATCCCAAAGAATACAAAATTTATTTTCAATATTTGACTCTTTTAAAAATCTAACCTAATGCAATTAAAACTATATGATGATATGCAAAAAGATAATGAAGAATTTGAGAATGAAATAGCAAATTAATAAAAGACTTTGAAACAATTGTAGTAAAGCAGTCTAATTCAACTACTTTCAAAATAGATTCATCATCGATTATCTAAAGACTATTGTTAAATAAATTATTGTTGTAGATTTACAAATCAATCAATGTAGAAAGTCTTAATTCAATTATGTTGGGAATATGACTATATTATATTAAATGACTAGGAGCTATTCTCAAGCCAGTCTCCGAAATTGAATGGAGCACTCTTTTAGTGGTCAATTTTCATTATTATAATACTTCTTTCTGTTACCTTTTTAAAAATAGTTTTATAAATATATTATATTATGTCTTAAAGATAGGAAAAGTAGAAGTAATTTATATATAGGTTAATATACCGTACTAAAACATCATAGAGAGGGATTTTAGTTTTCACGAAGGAAAGTTAAAAACTTTTTCTACTGTTCTTAATTTTCTAGGCAATGAGGGTCTGTGGTTCCAAACTCCTTCAACAAGTGCACGAGGGTATGAGGTGTTGTGTAACCTTGGGGAGCGAACGACGTTAATCGATTGCACCTCGATTGTGCTGAAATTTTGCTTTCAGGATAGTGGTTCTTCCACAACACAATTGTCTTGTTTTTTTGTCTTGCTAACAATATGAAAGTGAAACCCCTTTTACTTTTTTTAAAGTTCTTCAACAATGGTTATTGCTTCTGCTTCTGCTCTCAAGTCACTATCCGATCTTCTGTCATGGAGAACTTGGTTGCAGATGTGCTAAGAGAAGGCATGAAAATGTTTGATGTCCTGTAGGCTAATGTTTTGTTGGAAACATTTCCACTTTTATGGAGTGATTACAGGAACCATCTGAAACATAAAAAGAAGAACTTGACTCTATAGGAGCTAATAAGTCACATGAAACTTGAGGAGGCAAATCGTCTAAAAGATAAGGAAAATTTTGTTTCTTCAATTTCTGTTAAAGCTAACTTGGTTGAATCTTCTCTTGTTTATAAAGATAAGTACAAAGCCAAAGGAAAGAAATTAAAAAACAGTGAATACCAAAAAAATCTCAAAGGTGATAACAGAAAGAAACATAAAGGCAAAGTGATACTCTATTTTGAAAGTGGAAAACCAGGCCACAAGTCATACCAATGTTGAAATAGGAAGGATAAGAAACCTATAAGTAAGGCCAATAATTTTTCTCCATAAGTCAAAGTTGCTGAAAAGGAAGATATAATTGTTGTTGTGGTGGTGGAAGGAAAAATGTTGGAAAACAAAGTTGACTGGTTGTTGGACATTGGTGCCACCAGACATTTTTGCTCCAATAAGGCTTTTTTCGAGAACTTTTGTAATGTAGTAGATGGTGGACATGTCTTCATGGGCAATTCATCCACTGCTAGAATGCTTGGTAAAGGAAAAATACTCCTAAAACTTACCTTTGGAAAAATTTTAGCTTTGAATGATCTGTTCTATGTTCCCTTCCTTTGTAGGAATCTAGTTTCTGGTAGTTTGCTTAAGAAGGCTGGTTTGAAACTTGTGTTTGAGGGTGATAAAGTGATTTTAGCAAAAAATGGAGATTTTATGGGTAAGGGATACTTGTCTGATGGGTTGTTTGTTCTGAACTCTGTTCTTATTATTGCTAATGAAAAGTATCTTTAATTCTCCTTATATTGTTGAATTTGTTAACTAGTGGCATGGTAGGTTAGGCCATGTAAATTTTGGTTCCATCAAAAGATTGAAAAATATGCATCTTATAAATGTGTATGATGCAAATGAGTATTCTAAATGTATTGTTTGCGTTGAAGCAAAATTTGCAAAAAACCTTTTAAACATGTCACTTCCAAAAGCACTGAATTGCTTGAATTGATACATTCTCACTTGGCAGACTTTAAAAATACAATGATTAAAGGTGGCAAAAAAATATTACACAACATTTGTTGACGACTTTTCCAAATATACTAAAATTTATTTTTAAAGTTAAAAGATGAGTATGCTCAAATCTATTAATCTAAAGTAGAAAATCAATTGGATAAAAAGATTAAAAAGCATAGGTTTGATAGAGGTGGTGAATATAGCACAAATTTCCTTAAAGAATTTTGTGATGAAAATGGTTTTATACATGAAACTTCTACCCCTCATACACCTCAACATAATGGCATAGTTGAACGAAAAAATAATACACTAAAAGAAATGATGAATGTTATGTTATTAAGTTCTGGTATGCCTGATAACATATGGGGTGAAGTTGTTTTGTCTACATTTTATATTTTGGACAAAGTTCCTCATAAGAAACTGGATAAAAGTCCTTATGAACTATGGAAAGGGTTTGCACCTAACTTAAATTACTTAAAGGTTTGGGGATGCTTGGCTAAAGTTGCATATCCAGAATTTAGAAAATCTAGCATTGGGCCTAAAACCTTTGATTATGCATTCATTGGCTATGCTCAAAATAGTGTTGCATACAGATTCATGTGTTTGAATAATAGTTCTATTTGTGAATCTAGAGATGCTAAATTCTTTGAACATTTGTTTCCTCTTAATAAAACGATAATTGAAATTTTTTCTTCTTCAAGGGTTGATATGCTAAATGAATATACTTTTAGTGAACATGTGAATGAAGATAGAGTAAGAGGAAGAGAATTGAGAATAGCCTTGGGCTTGATTTTTTGACTACTTTGATTGTTGAAAAACCTGATAAAATCAACGAGCAATTTGTTTCTATATTTTTTATTAGTAATGATCCTAAAACCTATAAAGTGGCCTTGGCCTCTATAGATTCTAGCTTTTGGAAAGAAGCAATTAAAAGTGAATTAGACTCTATTATGATGAACCACAATTGGGATTTGGTTGATTTACCTAAAGGTAGTAAACCTATAAGTGTAAATGGATATTTAAAAGGAAAATTAAACTAGATGGGTCTATAGAAAAATTCAAGGCTAGACTAGTTGTAGTGGGATATACTCAAAAGGAAGGTATTGATTATTTTGACACTTATTCTCTTGTGACTAAAATTGCTACTATTAGATTTTTGATTGCTCTTTCAACTATTCGAGGTTTGATAATTCATCAGATGGATGTAAAAACAACTTTCCTTAATGGGGACCTGAAGGAAGAAATTTACATGGAGCAACTAGAGGGATTTGTAGTTGCTAGACAAGAGGATAGGGTATGCAAGCTTAAAAAAATCTCTTTACAGCCTCAAATAGGCACCCAAACAATGGTATGAAAAGTTTGATCATACTTTAATAAGCAATGGGTATGTTGTGAATGCCTTTGATTCATGTGTTTACTCTAAATTGTTTGGTTCTAATTATTTGTTTATATGTTGATGACATGCTCATTTTCGGATCTAACTTGAAAGTACTAAACAATAGCAATGTTTTAATTGCTCACTTTGAGATAAAAGATTTAGGTGGGGCAGATGTTATTCTTGGTGTCAAAATAAGGAAAACTGAATTTGGCTTTTCATTATTTTAATCACACAACATTGAAAAGATACTTAAGAAAATTGATTGTTTTGATGCAATGTCTGTAACAACTTCTTATGACCCTAACATGAGTCTTAATAGGAGCAATGGTGATAGTGTTTCACAAGCTGAATATGCTAAGGTTATAGGAAGTGTTATGTATCTCATGAACTACACAAGACTTGATATTGCTTATGGTGTAAGTAGACTAAGTAAATATACTCATAATCATAATAGTGAACACTAGAATGCACTTCATCGATTGTTAAAAGACCTTAAGGGAACTATGAATTTATGTTTGCATTTTAAAAATTTTCCTATTGTTTTAGTAGGTTATTGTGATGCAAATTGGGTGACAGACAATAATGAGGCTAGTTCTACTAGTGCATATGTGTTCACTTTTAGGGGAGGAGTTGTTTCATGGGAATCTTCCAAACAAACCTGTATTACTCGTTCAATCATGGAATATGAATTCATTGCTCTTGAGCTAGCAGGTAAAGAAGTTGAATGGTTGAAAAACTTGTTAGGTGATATTCCATTGTGAGGGTCTTCTGTACCAATATCATTGCATTGTGATTCATAAGCCGTTATTGGAGTTGCAAAAAATTATGTGTATAATGGAAAAAGAAGACATATTCACATAAGACATGGTGTAGTTAAACAACTTTTGAAGAATGGAGTAATCTGTCTAGAGATTGTTAGATCAGAAAGAAACCTAGTAGATCCTTTAACAAAGGAATTGAGTAGGAGAGTCATCAGTCATTCAGGAGACTTCTCAAGGGATGTGACTTAAGCCTTTGGCTTGAAAATATTGTGATGCACTACAGTCCATCCATGTACATATGGTAGTGCTTAAATCTATAGCTTTATGTGTTGAGTGGCCCTCAATAGGACTTGATAGATGATTGTGATATATGTATAAAGGACTTAATAACTTTATAGCTCTATTTGTTGAGTGGTCTATTGTGATAGACTTGATAAAGTTATTGTTTAGATAAGTGTGAAGGTGGGCCACCTTCTATGAAAGAATATAAAAATTTGCTTTGTAGAGCACTCATGGAAATAAGGTATTTGCACACGACCATTAATTGCGCTTTTATTGTATCGTGGAATAACAAACTTTAAAGAATTAGTATGTGTTATGGGGGCATTAACCTAAGCTTTTGAAAGTTCAAGAATTATTTCACTTTCATTAGCTATGTATTTGCCTCATTTCAATATACATTAATTCAATTGAAAGATATTAATGTTTAAGTAACTTAGTTCCTTCTCTTTGCCCAAAATTTGTTTTTTTAATATATAGTCATTTGTGGGGGATTGTTAGGAATATTTTAATTTAACCTCAAAATCCATAATGAAATTACAATGGAACCAACCTTAAAAGCTTAGTCCTCCATGGATTGGATGGAATATATGATAAATGATGAATGAGAGAAAAAAAAAGGATGGAAAAAAGAGAGATGTTATGGACAATAGCTGCTAAAATATGAGAATTGCTAAGTGTCTTTCTTTTGCTCCCTTAGGTCTCTTTATCTTGATTGGACTTGAATCTTATATTTTCTATTGTTGAAACCTTTTATCTTTTGATATAATATCTTTCAAATAATTAACAAATTTTATCAGCTTCTAAAAATATTTGGAAGATTTTCTCTGTTAATAATTTGAGATATACTAAAGATAATTAATGAAAAATTTTAATTAATTATTTAACAACTTAATTTCTGTTCAATTTCCAATTTTGTCCCTCTCGTTTGGCCATTTTTGCAATATTGACTAAATTTTGACCATAATTGACTATTTGACCAGCTTGAACTGGCTTTGATTGTCCATTGATAGGCTGGAATGCGACATCTCCTCGCTCTCTAGTGTTAGGGTTTCCAATAGTATGCTAAGGGTTGTGTAGGTGATTGTGGTGGTTTTCATGGTGGCTTGAAGTGCATGTGTGATTCAATTTGGAGAAGATGAACATTGACGACACATATGGTGACGAGAATAGGTGCAACAATGGTGGCTCAACGTCACGTGTATGCGTGTTGTTGGAGTTTCGCCTTGCGTTTGGTTTGGTCCGCGATGGAGAATGCTACAGATCGATGGTGGTGCTAATGTTCATCGTTCTCACCATGTTTGGAGAGTTGTGGTGGCGCTAATTTGGTTCGTCTTCACGATGGCTTTGCGTGGAGGTCTAACTCACAATGGTGTAATGGAGCAATGGTGGATTCACGGTGGCCTGATTCGTTGCGGTCGCGTAGAGGAAGACGGTGATGAAGGGCACTACCATGGTGGCTCGCATTTTACAATGAAGATGGCTTCCTTCTTGTGGTGGTGTTGTGGTAGTTGCAAATCTAATCATGCGTCCTCCTTCTCTAATGAAGGTAAGTAGTTATGCGCGGTGGCTACTCAGTTTCATTCCAACACTGGTTTGGTGAAGTGCCATGGTAACTATTGTGATGGGTGGCTGATTTGGGCTAGGGTTTCTGGTTTGTGGGGGAGAGAAAAAGATGATGATGTGGCAACATTTGGTTGGCTGAATTTTGAGTGCTTGGATGCCACCATGTGTCATGCTCTGATTGGTCGATTTAATTAGTGAAGAATTGCCACATGGCATGATCTAAGTGCATCTTAGTTTATGAGTGGAAAGAGGGGTGAAAATAGACATATTAGGGATGCATAATAGGTGTTTGGGTGGTCCACTTGAAAAAGGGGAATGTATCAGTAATGTAAAGGGTGCATAAATGATTTTTCTGGAACTTATTGATTTTAGCCTTTTTTTTAAAGTGTTTTGTAACTTTAATCAATTTATTTTCAAACCTTAAATGAACTTAATCTTAATTTTAGCTGTATCAACAAACATTAGAATATCCAAGAATAATTGATGCAACTAAATCACTTTTTAAGACATTTTTATCACACAAACTCAATAAGCCCAATTATCACAAATCCTAATTAAATCACTCTTTAAGCACAAAAATTCAATTAAATCCCCAAATTAATACATTAAATGATGGAAACAATTTGTACTCATCACACCCCCACACTTATCCTTTCGCACTCCTAGGCAAAAGTGAGCAATTTCAAAACTTTTTCAAAGGTATTTTATTCCATATGTAACTTGGATCAAAAGAATGAACATCACTAGAACAAATCCATCTTTTAGAAATCAAGTTATCAAGTATATACAAACAGAAAGATTCTATTTTTTACACATGAGTTAATCTTTTTAATTTACATTAAAATCAAATATGAAAGATATCACTCGAGTTTAAAATGTATATTTTCTCTCCAAAATTCACTCTAGTGTTTTGGCTTGTATTTTCACTTAAAATACTCATGCAAGTAAACACTCATAATACTTAACAAGACTGTGATATTCACAAATTTTCAGAAAATATGGATTCAAAGATCATGAGAACTTCTCACAAGTTATAATGGGGCCAAGGAAAAGGTAGTAAAATTTTAGAATTTTTGAGTTTTTGAAATATGTAGAAAGAATAGTGGAGCATAATTTCTAAAACAAATCTTTTTCGCTTCTTGTTCCTCTTAAGAAAGCCATTATATTTCAAAACCCTTTCAACATTTGTTTTTCGTTTTCGCCATTTTCATTATTTTGTGGGTGAGATACTTACCCCCATACTTTATTCCACAACCAATCCTAACACAACCCACTAGCTTCTTCTTTCTTCCTAAGGTCGCCAGAGAACTAAAGAATATGGCAGCAATAATAGAGGAGGTCAAAGTGGACGAGGGAGGCACTAAACTAGTTATGGATAAGAGACCTTTATATATTCTTATGTGGACATGATTTTATTTCCAAATGATATAATAGTTAAATAGTTATGAACTTTTGATAGTTTTGTGATCTAGAACTTCTTATTTTTTTACTCACATTATATGTTTTAATTTGTGTTTCTTTACAATTATTGACATTGTTGACTTAATGGTGATTGCACTAAGGCCAAAATATACTCGTTCCTTGGCCAGAGCAGTTATAGTTTTATAAATATGCTTAATAATTATAAGTAGTTTTTAATGTCCATAATACAAAATATTGAGTTACAAAAATAACTAACTTTAAAAAAATAAAATAAATATACAAACTTCAGTCGATGCCTAGGTCCATATAACTAGTATTGACACCCATCAAGTGCACAAATGTCTGCAACCTTTTAGCGTAAAACGCAGACCAAGCTCGATCCTCGAGATAACAATGTATAGATGATATGATATCTACCATGGGTATAGGACAATCATCTTTTAGGTGAACTTGTAAGAAATGAATGATGTAATACATTTAAATTGTAAATCAAGTTCTTTAAAAAGATCATATCGGATTAGAAGTCACGATTCCTCACCCATCCCTAACAAGGTAGCAATACATCTATACCCACAATAGCCATCAACAACCACATCAACAACATTGACAATGTAAGGGTGACATATAGGATGAAATTGATCTAATGTGCGAATTACACTTTCTTTTGTAGATCTAATGTTTTCTTTACATTTCCTTTTAGATTTTGTGTCACTCTTCAAGGAATGACCACTCTGTGGGGAAAAGAAGGCGTTGACATGATCAAAGTAAGATGGATCACGCTTAGTAGACTGTTCAGATCGATGCATTTTTTTATGTTGTGCACCTTTGGTTTTAATTTTTTTGCATTGGAGCCACCATTGATGTCATTACAGGACACTCAATTTCAAGTAACTTTTGTTTGATTGTTACTTTTCCTGCAATGTCACTTCACTGAAACGATTGACCACCATGTCAATTTCCTTATCAATGCATAACCTTGGAAGCGATTCATTTGATGAAATATTTGAGAAGCTTAATCTAGTCCACATTATATGAAGAGCACTCAAAGGAATCACCTCATAGACATATTGTGCTAATTCACAAGCACATGGTAGACCATATATCGCTCTCAACACACATCCACAACTCCCACTGTCAAATCCTATATGCATGACTTGTTCAACCTCATCGGCAATGAGTCCTAAAGCATGTCTTGATACAATTCCAACCAATCATTTATACATGCCTCCCTTATACGTGTCACTGATCAGACTTATACTTTTATCAAAAGACACCTTGATTTCATTTTTTTGGAGGATAATCACGTTATGAATTACATCCCAACATGTGCATAGGTCTCCCATACTGCTTCCCAGAACTTTCTTCAAGCTCTAATAGGCTGGCTCAAGCCTATTATATTTAACATAAATAATATCATAAGTGAAGTAATAAGATAATTGATGAAAATGACAATGAAACATACATGTTTGATGTTGTGTTTCCTAAATGCAGTACTCAATTTGTCCATGCCTTTACAAAGAACTTTTTGTAAGGAATTATCCAACTTTCATTGACATACTCAAAGAATAAAGGCCATGAAATACAAACATGACGAAGGTGGTCAACACAATCAGTGAAGGTCGAGTCATCTTCGTAATACATAACATTTCCCATGCTTCATCATAACATCCCATGCGTCAACAAAATTCACTAACATTTTGCATTTCGCTTGCACATTTTTCCTAATATGGAATCAACATAGGAGATGATAACAATAAGGAAAAACACTTCCTAATTCAGTTCTTGAACCTCTCAATTTAATTGTTTAGAAGTGTATCTTTCATTATAAACTTGCTTTATCATTGTGACATTACACTCATTATTTTCTTTCAAAGTGAGTACAATATTTGTAGGCTTGACTTAACTTTTAGACATATCAACAAGTAAGGACTGTTTATAAGATCCTAGCAAATGGGTGACCAACTAGCGTCTAAGACACATCATGGTTATGATATCTGCAGATTACCTTCAACATCTAATGATGGAGATGTGACAATGAGCAATGACAAGGATCCACTTGAAGAACTTGGAGGACCTATGACAAGGTCTAGAGCAAGGAAAGCAAAAGAAGCTCTGCAACAAGTGTTGTAATTATTATTTAAATACAAGCCCAAGTTGGAAAGAGAAAAGACCAAAGTTGTAAATTGCATCATGGTCCAAATGGAGGAGGACTAACGCGCCCAATAGAGTTTTTGAATGCAGTTTCTTCTATTTAAATAAGGGCCCAAAGCTTTGTAAAATTGATTAACCAAATTATGTTTTGGGTTAACCAATTAATGGGTTATAGTTCTTTAATTCAAGTTGTAATAAGGGTCCATCTGACATCTTAAGAACCAACCTTTGGAAGACCAAGAGGACCTTTGCTGAATACTTTTGGATGACTTTTGGCTGCCACAATTTCAATTAGAATCAGCCATTAAGTAGTGGACCATTATTATCTTGAGTGGATTATTATTAGCTCTAGTGGGATGTAATGGCAATTAATGTGTCTTTTGTAATTCTAATGGTTAAAGCTCCTATATAAGCTGAACCATTTTTTTAATGAAATCAAGTTAAGTTTTGTTCAGAAATTTTATTTTCTATCTACTAGTGAGAGTGATTCTCCTAGTTCTTGAGTGATACAAGAACCCTTGGTTGTATCAAAGGATATTTCCATCCTTTGTGTGTTGCCTCCTTTGGAAAAAGTGATTCTGGTGGAGCTCCAAAGACACTTGTAGAACTCCATGGTGCAGTGGAAATTGGATGAGTGAGTGGAGGCAAGTTTTGAAGGCACTTGCAAGCTATGGTAGGTGAATGAGGTGATAGGATTTCCTAACCAATGCTAGCCTAAGGAAGGTGGCTAGAGGTAGAGAGAGAAATCACTAGAAAAAGTGACTCTCAAAGGCAATAGATGGAGGAGTGATCTCAACTCAATTAGCATCTATTGCATAAAATTCAAGAGTGAGTACAATGTTGAAAAATTAAGGCTTTTATACTCAAGCCATTACACATGAGGAATCTCGGCCCTTGGATGAGAAGGAGAAAGCATCTTGGCCTTTGATGCTAGCTTGGAGAAGAAGGCTTGATCTTTGCTGTGAGATCCTAGCTTGAAAAGGAAGCCAAGTCTCCTAGCCCTTGGATGCATGAGGTGTAGGAAGGAATGTTGACTTCCACGTAGTCCACCTTAGACCTTTGGTAGCTCATGAAAAAATCTCCTATTGGGCTTAGTCAAGCCCAATTTATCAATTCAACTACACATTGTTTGACTTATTATTCTAGAAAACAAGGCCTAAACAATGGGCCAATCTTATTGTTATTTTACTGCCCTTTGATACACCTCTTCAAATCTTCACATGTTCTTTGGCCCATGTGGGTTTGGGCCATATTGGATGAAGCCCAATTGGATCTTTTTGAGCATGCCCTTTGTTATTGGGCCTCTTGGTGGACTTTGGGATTGAGATGCATGTGGGCCATGGATTAGGCCTTGAGCAGGATTTGGGCCTAGGCGTTGGCCCAAGTTATAAGCCTTGTTGGGATCACATTAGATTCTTTCCTTCCACTATTAGATTCACCTCTTATTTCTTTCTTTTTCACCTAATTTTCAAAAAGAATACCCAATTCTGCCCAAGAAAATATCTCGTGGTCATAACTAGTTCTAACCCTAAAGATCCTAACTCAACCTTTGTGCAATGGGATTCACATCGTTTGGTATCAGAGCTTAGGTTTAAGGGTTTGAACATCAAATTGGTTACATCCTTCCTTCTTTCTTATTTTACCAATTCATTACCTTATTACTCGTATTATTTACGTTTTTGTTGATTCATTGCAAAAGTTAGGCCTTTGTGAAAAGAAAAATAGTTACTACAATTTGTAATTGTACTGAAAGTGATAAAAAAAATTGGGTCGAATGATTCATGCTTCTGAACAATTTTTATAAGATAATATATTGGTGTTCTTGAAGGATTGTGCCTGATTTCTTTTTGTTTTTTTACCTATTTTTCTTAGCCTTTTTCTTTGTTAACCTTTCTTTTTATACCTACAACCGTTTTCGTGCACATATTGGAGAACTATTCTTTGTTGTGGCCATAATCTCTTGAATTGCTTAAGAACCCAAGGAGAATTTGAGTGGTAAAAGGCAAGAGTGTTTCATTATAGTAAAAGCCAATCTGTGAGTGCAAACACTTGAGTGGGTGAGAAAATTTTCAAACATCATATATATATATATATATTGTTCCTGTTACCTTGATCTGTTTGTTAATCATTGCAGAAAAGAATGATATTCAGATGCAAATTACTGCATTATCTCAACATTTGGAGAGGTTAATGAAGAAGCAACAACAAGATGAGTTTCATGATAGGTTGGATCAACTAGAGAATAGAATCTCACCAAGAGGAGGAGGAGGAGGGCCACAAAGGAATGAACGGAGAATAGAAGGAATAAGGTTGAATGTGCCACCTTTCAAAGGGAGGAGTTATCATGAAGCTTACTTGAAGTGGGAGCTCAAAATTGATCATGTATTTTCTTGCAATAATTATAGTGAAGAACAAAAGGTAAGGCTTGCAGCAGCTGAATTTTCTGATTATGCTTTAATTTGGTGGAACAAGTTGCAAAGAGAGAGGATTAGAGATGAGAAGCCTATGGTGGACACTTGTGTAAGACACGTAAAATTTAATTAATTAAATTAATAATTAATTAATAAATGTGGGTAGTGGGAGCCTTTATGGCATTAAGTACTAATTATTGTGACGTGGAAAAGTACTAACTCAAATGGTTGAGAGTACTTAGTTATTGGGAAAGGACTTGGGTTCGAGTTTTGTGTGTGCTAATTGTGTGCTATTTAATTGATTATTATTTTAATAATAAAGTGCTTGATCATGATGAGTGACAATATAATTCTAGAGTTATAGGAATTATCACGAAACATGAATTGGTTGAATGATTGTGCATTGACTGACATTTGCATGGTTGTAAGTTTGAACCTTGGTAGTCGCAAACTAAGCTTTCTTTTTTTTTGCCAAAAAATCTTTTTGGCATGAATGGGAAAGGCCATAAACTCTAGCTGACAAAGGGGCAGCCAAAAGGGCTGGAAAACAACCACTAATGAATCTTGAATGGCAATTAAGGCCATGTTAATGCCAATTTTCGTTTTAGGACCATTAACTTTAACTAAAACATGATTAAGAGACCAATTGAGTAGGAAAGAGAGGGCTTGGAGAGTGCCAAGACTGAGTGTTGTAAGGAGAGTGCACTCTGGACTAATTAGAGGGGATAATAAGGATTGGAAGCAAGCTTGGAAAGTAGACAAGGGATGGACTTTTTGTGGTGCACAAAGAGTTGAGAAATTCCAAGACTTAAGTAAGGAATCCAGGTTAGGGGAGTTGTACTACGTGTTTATTTTAATTGTATTGTTTCTGGAATGAATGGAATGCATGTGAACCTTGAGTTCTGCCAAAAATATAATAATTTGTTCGTGTTTCTGGAATTTTCCAGAAACTGCCTGGCGGTGTTGAAGACCTGCTAGGCAACACATGTTGTAGAACCCAGTTTCTGGGTTTCCTCTATGAACCACCTGGCAGCTTCGTGTGTCCCGCCAAGCGACGCGAATTGGCTTGCCCAATTTTCTGATTTCTTGTATTTTTGTGATGATGATGATATAGGGATTAAGTCTCTATATAAAAAATGTGTATTTGTATCCGTGTTATAGGTCTGAGTTGTATGATTTAATGATAATTATAGGATTAGTGTTCTTGTGGCATTTCAGGATGAGTAAACATGATCTTTGCTTATGATTATAATATGTTTCATGTAAATAATTCTAAATTAAATAAGCATGAACTCTTTATGATGTTGGAACATTAAAAATTATGTCAAAACGCATGCTGGAATTGTTTGTTTGGGATTTTAGGGTTTATGCAGGTTCATAACAATCTGGGATTTTTCCAAAATTGTATGCAATGCCTGGCGGCGCATGAATTGCCGCCAGGCGACTCATGTTAAAGCAACCCAATTTTTTGGTTTCTGTTAAGAGGCGCCTGGCCGTGAAAAGTTGTCGTCAGGCGATGCATGTGGTGTTCTGTTCATGAAAAATGTTGTTTTTCGTATTTTTGCGGAGCAGGTATCGCTAGGTGCTAGTTTTGTATCGTCAAGGGCCAGGTTCCTGATTTTTGGGCACTAGGCACCATCGTTTTTCTAGTTTGCACAGTTTTCGTAAAACTGCATTTCCTAGTTCATTAACCGTCCGATTTAGGTGAAATTTTGACAAGTGGTCCATAACATGTTGTTCTTCAGTTTGAACGGTGGAGATTTTATTTGGAGGTCACTAGCTACAGATATATGTTACTCATGATTGCTGGCTTAGAAGTCTTTAAAATGCACGAATAAACTCTTGATAATTTCGAGTAGCTACTATGTGGCATGAGTTGGAAGCATGATTAGGTTATGTTGTAAGTCTCTATCAATTTGAATGTTCCTTTAGGTTAGTCACATGTTGAGAATTGGTTTATTGGTCAATGCATGTGTATCAATATAAATTTAAATTGTTGCATAGAAGGTGTGAAGTGCTATATTAATTTGCATTGGTGCATAGAATTATGTTCTTAAGTTGTTAGAGGGTTGTTGCTTTATATTTGATTTGAGCATGCGTTATTCATAAGTTGAAATTGAATGCTAGCATGAATTTAAATGGTGGAGTATATATATGAATATATAGGGATTGATGCATGTGATATGTGGTGAATTCTATTAATAATTGAGAATTGGTATGATCTCAACTGTGAACCCATTGGGTATATGAATGTGTTCAATTGTGATTTATTCATGCTAATATGACTGGATAAGTGTGGTTGGTGTTTTGGATTGCTTGTGGATTGTTTGGGTTCATTGAGAACCTGTCCAAAGTCCCAAAAACCAGTAGCCTTAACTCTACTGGTATAGCGCCTGGAGGCGTGGGGCGAGTCGCTAGGCGATAGCGACCAAATAGAGGCCACCGGGATCGCGCGGTGCTTGGCGGCAAGGGTGGTTCCACAAGGTGACTACTGTCAGACAATGACTTTGTTTTTGTCTGGCACTTGGCGAAAAAAGGGTTTCGCTAGTCGGTCTATGCTGTGATTTCACCTGGCGATGCTTAGGTCGCGCCAAGAGTGATTTCACCTGGGTCCATGGTTGAGTAATTCCTTAGTGATTTGGATGTGCGTGGTCTACGAGGCTTTGGGTGAAACCTTAAGGATGAACTTTGTTGTAGCATTCCTTGAGTTGTGGCTCGGAATGACATCCCTTGAGTTGTTACTCGGGATGGCGGATGGACATGAGCAATCCTTGAGTTGTGGCTCATATTGGCGAGTGTTGTCGGTGTTAGTGTGCGTATTATGGCTCATACAAATGGGTCTAGGAAGGTTGCCCTCTTTGGCGTTAACCCGCAATTTGGTAGTCTTGGAACAGATACGAACTATGGTTCGTATTGGAAACTCCACCTGGCGTTACGGAGTGTGGTTCGTAGCAGGTTTCCCGCACATGTTCTACAAGTTGTGGCTTGTAGGTGGAGGCAACAAAGGGTATCTTGAGGTTATCATTTAAAGACGTAGAACATGGATAACATGGTGGTGGCCGTGTGGCATGGAATCAGAGGATAGAGTTCCTTTGACGAATGTATGCATATATATATATATATATATATATATATATATATATATATATATATATATATTTAAATTGTATATATAATTTTATTCTGTTAGCTCACCCTATCTGCTTCTGTTTGGCGATGATCGTGTAATGCGTTACACGGGAGCAGATGATGTTGCAGGTGGTGTTGTTGAGGCATAGCATCAGAGAGAGGGTTAGTTGGGAAAAGCTTTTACTGGAGTTTTATCATTATTGTTTTTATGAACTATGTAAACAATATTTTACTGATTTATGAATTTGGATATTGTATTGGAGCTTTATAAATTATGGATTTTTGGATAACTTCCGATGTAATAAATATTTAAAATTTCCCGTGTTTTTGGGAAGTGAAGTATAATAAATGAGAGTTTTCATCATATTTCTTAATTTTATTATTTAAATTAGTAATATCCTACCGGATGTTACAACTTGGGCTGAGATGAAAAGGGTCATGAGGAAGCGGTGATGTGATCCCAACAAGGCTTATAGCTTGGGCCAACGCCTATGCCCAAATCATGCTCAAGGCCCATCCATGCCCCACATACACCTCAATGCCTAAGTCCAATCAAAGGCCCAATAACAAGAGACATGTCAAAACATAAGATTGAGCCCATTGTTTAGGCCATGTTTTAAAAATAAATTGTAAAATTACTAGAAGTAGTTTTGGGTCATAATTGATCTAGCTTTTGCAATTGGGTCCATTCAAGCCCAATTACAAAAGTCTAGACCAAGTTTAAATCTAGCCTTAGCCATGAGTTGCACATTTTTAACACATGTATTAAGTAAAGAAAGTGTGACATGCCATATGGCATGTGATCCACTTTTTGTGGATCTTAGATCTAGATCTAGATCTAGACACATGTGCTTCACATGGCCACCTTGCATTTGAATTTCATTTAGTCTTGCATTTGGTTTTCATTTTAGGAGATGCTCTCTACTATAAATGAGAGACTCGACACTCTTTGTAAGGTTACTCTTGAATTGTTAATGCAAATACTTGTTGAGATCACTCCATGACTTGCATTTTTTAGAGTCCAAATTGCTAGAGCATTCTCCTAGATGTCTCCTCTAGCCCTCCTCCCTAAGTTGGCCTAACCTCTTAGGAACCTTCACCAAACCACTTCCACTGCCACTACATCTCCAACCTTTGGTGCTTCATCCATTTTGTTGTAAGAACCCTAAATCATGGTGAAACAGAAGTGGGGTCAAACAGGGAAGTCTCCTCTACAGCAATATCCACCAAGGCAGGGTTGCTGAGAAATGGCTTTAGACGATGCCCATTCACTTTGAAGCTCTTATCAGTGGATTGGCTCTTGATCTCAACTGCACCATAAGGATAAACATTAGTGACAATGAAAGGAGCAATCCACTTTGACCACAACTTTGCACCCATGAGTCCAAGTTTGGAGTTATACAATAACAATTGCTAACCGACAACAAACTCCTTTCTAGCTATGGAGCTCTCATGGAATCTCTTGGTTTTCTCTTTGTAGAACAAAGAGTTTTAATATGCTTCCAAACAGATCTCATCTAACTCATTCAACTGCAAATTTCTTTCCTCCTCAGCTTGATCAAGTGAGAAGTTGCATGATTTGACAGCCAGTAGGCTTGGTGCTCTATCTCCACTAGAAGGTGGCATGGCTTACCAAATACAACCCGATAAGGAGACATCCCAATAGGTGCCTTGTAAGCAGTCCTGTGAGCCCAAAGAACGTCCTATAGTCTGTTGCTCCAATCCTTTCGGTTGGGCTATACAATCTTCTCCAAGATCCGCTTAATCTCCTTATTTGAGATCTCGGCTTGCCCGTTAGTCTAGGGGTGATATGGTGTAGAAATCTTGTACACAACCCCATACTTTCGAAGCAAAGCCCCCATGGATCTATTACAGAAGTTGTAAGAGTCGAGGAAATTAAATAATTATTTAATAAATGCGGATAATGGAAGCCTTTAAGGCATTTAATGTAGAGGGTTATGACATGGAGAAGTACTAGCTCAAATGGTTGAGAGTACTTATTTGTATGAGAGGACTTAGGTTTAAGTCCTATGTATGCCAATTGTGTGTTATTTTAATATGTGCAATTATTTTATTGATATATTTGAGTATGGGACGTGAGCATGAAATCCTAGAATATTGGGGATTATCACAAACATGACTTGGTTGAATTGGTTGTGCAATTGCCTTGTGATTGAGGGGTTGTGGGTTCAACCCTTGCTAAGAACAAATTAGCCCTTTATTTTTGTTAAAATGCTTGTGGTCTGAATGTGAAAGGGTGGGAAAAATCCTAGAGCCCTTGGGCAACCAAGAGAAGGGAAAGACAACAACCCATAATGAGCTATGAAAGGCAATTATAAATAATTAAAAGCCTTTTTCGTTTTTTTTTTTACATTAACCATATTTAGGACCATATAAAAAGAGAAAATAGAGTAATTGGGAGGGTTTTTGAAGTCTGAAAACATAGAGAGTGGTAAGGAGAACGAAAATTGAGTGAAAAGAGGGTAAGAGGAAATTCAAGAGGGCTGAATTGGAAGAGCACTAAGGGGAAACTATTTTAGGGCCAGAAGAACCATCCACCCTCTTTTAATTGAAGCTGAGAAATTCCAGGTTAGGGGAGCTGAACCTAATTTTCGTATTGTGATTTGGATGCATGAATTTGATAATTAGATGGTCTGAAATTCGTGTTGTATATGATGGGAATTGGGATTGATTGAGTTCTGATAATGTATGAATAGTGCATAGAGTCTATATATGTATATGATGAGTATGGTGTTATATTTGATGGTTCTGGATGAAATTCCGAAAAGTGATGATTGGTTTGGGTTAGATTATGCCTTATGAGTTGTGTGTGGTTTCTAATTGCATGAAATTGATTTTGGGATAAGAATTGGTATTTGTGTTGTTGTGTGCATGCGTAAACAGGGAGTTCATCTACTAATCTCGCTCAGGCAAGCCAGGCTTGCCTAGGCGAGAGTTGTAGAGTCAGAATTGTGTTTCTGCACGAGCTACTCGCTCAGGCGGAGTGCTAGGGTTTTGGGCGACCTGTTACCTCACTCAAGCGAGTACCTCTCGCCTAAGCGAGAAATCGAGGGAGTGATACTTTGTTTTGGGGCACCTCGCGCAGGCGGGGAGATTGATGTTTGGATGACAAGGTTGTTCGCCCAGACGGGAGGCTCTCGCTCAAGCGAGACCTCGTGATTAACTTTGCGTTTTGCTTAACTCGCTGCCTAGGCGAGAGTTTGGGGTGTTAGGCGAAGGGCAATCTCGCCCAGGCAAAGAGAGACTCGCTTAAGCGAGACTTCGTAGACAAACCAGTTTAGGACGCTCGCTCAGGCGAGGAAGCTTAGCCTGAGCGAGACAGGCCTGTTCGCTTTAGCTAAGGCTTCTAGCCCAAGCGAGTTTAGTGCAGTTTGTGTGTGTTGTTTGTACACATTGATGAAAATGTGGATCAGGAGATGTTGTGCCATGAGCGGGTAGGTTCATGGATGGTGGTTGACATGTGATGGTATGAGCGGGGAAATTCATACTCAATTACTCTCCTGTGGGGATACGAGCGAGGTAGGTTCGTATGTTCCGTGCTCACAGTTGAGAGATGTTGCGTGCGGGAAGGTACGTAGCTGGTGGATCACATGTGTTGGACTACGGGCAGGCAGGTCCGTAGAGTAGGACTACGAGCGGGAAGGTTCGTAGAGGCAGGACCACGAGCGGGCAGGTTCGTGTGAGCATCATGAATCTTGAGTCCATGACTAACTTTGTTGATTAAATTGGAGGTTTAAAAGCCTTGGGGGTATTAAGGATGTGATTAGGGTCTAATAATGAGAATGTAATTGGGTGTTTGTGTTTTATATTATTTATTTGATATATGTTTTATATTCTTTTGAGCTCACCATTTCTGTTTGTGATTGGCGATGATCGTGTAACTCGTTACACGGGAGCAGATGATAATATAGGTGATGCTGAGGGTGCTCAGACTATGGAGTGAGGGCTAGCTGGGATAGAGCTAGGGATTTTTACTATTGCTTTTATGGTTTTATTAGAACTTGTAATAACTTTTGATTTAATTTCGTTTAAGTATTGTCGCATTGAAAATTAAATTTTGTTTTTCCCGCGTTTGGGATAAATAATATTGTGAAGTTTAAACTTCTTTTATATCGTTATATATTAATTAAGTAATATTCTTTAAGGATGTTATAGAAGTAGGTGCCCTAGTCACTAACGATAGCTCTAGGAATTCCCAACCTGTAGAATATGTGAGACCTAACAAAGTCTATAACAACTTGAGCATCTTTAGTCCTGGTGGCTTTAGCTTCCACCCACTTTGAGACACAATTAACAAGTAAGATGTAAGTGAAACCAAAAGAAACAGGTAAAGGGTCCATGAAATCTATACCCCAAACATCAAAGACATCACAGAACAACATGGGTTATTAAGGCATCTGTTGTCTCCAAGAAATGGCTCTTCCCGCTCTTTGGCATTGCTCACATGTGCTGCAAATCTTCCACGCATCCTTGAAGATGGTGGGCCAGTAAAATTCATTGTCCTCTGTGTGCCAAGATGACTACCAGGTGCAGATGAATGACAAAATTGAAGGGTCGATTCAATCTTAATCTCGTGGTCCATAATGCATCTCTAGGTAACCTGATCACTACACATTTTCCACAAATAGGGGTCATCCCAAATATAATACCTAGCATCGCTCTTAAGTTTATCACATTGAGCTCTGGATGCTAAGGGAGGAAAGACAAAAGTAACAAGATGGTGGAGCTTGGTGGAGACATGAAGCTCCAAGTGCAATGGAAATGATGGAGGTAGTATGGAAGAGTGGAAGACAAGTTTTTAGGCTCTTGCTTGCAATGGATAGGTGAAAGGATGAATGATTTAAAGGTGGTTCTAGCCTAGGAAGGGGGCTAGAGGTAAAGAGAGTAAGCTCTCTAAAAGATGACTCTCAAGTGACAATAGTGAGGAGTGTTCTCAACTCAAAGTGTCTATTGCAAAAAAATTCAAGAGTGTTTACAAATTAGTGAAATTTTGGCTTTTATATGAAGCCATTTACACGTGAGAAAGAAGACCCATTGGATGGAGTGGGCCTTGATCTTGGCCCTTAGATCAAGCTTGGAGAAGGAGGCAACTTCCTAGCCTTTGGATGAAGGCTTGGAAAAGAAGACACTCTCTTAGCCCTTGGATGAAGGAGGCACATGGGTGGAATGTGGACTTGGCTCCATGGGATGCATGATCCATGAGTTCTAGAAAGGAGTGTTGACTTCCACTTAGTCCACCTTGAAGTTTTGATAGCTCATGGCCACTCCTCCTATTGGGCTTAGTCAAGCCCAATTTTTGTAATTCAACTACACATTGTTTGATTTATTATTCTAGAAAGCAAGGCCTAAACAATGAGCCAACCTTATTGCTATTCTATTGCTCTTCACATCTTCTTTGTCCCATGTGAAAAGTGTGAGAAGCTCATGTGGGTTTGGACCATCTTCAATGAAGCCCAATTGGATATTTTTGAGCATGCCTCTTGTTATTGGGCCTCTAGATGGGCTTGGGCTTGAAGGTGCATGTGGGCCATGTATTGGGCCTTGAGCATGATTTGGGCCTAGGCGTTGGCCCAAGCTATAAGCCTTATTGGGATCACATCACAAGATAATTCACAATATTAGCAAACCAAGGTGAGGGAAAAGAAGAAAGTGTCAACAAACTCTCATCGGGAAAATCATCTCGGATCGGTGAAGCATCATCAGCAGACCTCTTAATCCTGCTCAGGTGGTCTGCAATAAGTTTTGTGCTCCGCTCCTATCACAGATCTCCAAATTAAATTTTTGGAGCTAGAGCATCCATCTGATCAACTGAGGCTTGGATTCTGCCTTCCTCAACAGGTACTTAAGAGTTGCATGGTCAGTAAACACAAAAACAAAAGAACCAAGCATATAAGATCTAAACTTTTCAAGTGCAAAAATAACCGCAAGAAGCTCCTTCTCTATTGTGGTGTAGTTTGCTTGGGCAGCATCCAATGTCTTGGAGGCGTAGTAGATTACCCTCGGATGCTTGTCAATCCTTTGAGCCAGAACAACCCTCAATGCATAATTGGATGCATCGCACATCAGCTCGAATGGGGCTATCAAATCAAGCGCCTGAATGATCAGATTGGTGGTCAGGGTCTTCTGGAGTCAATCAAAAGCCTCTTTGCATTCGTTACTGAAGATGAACTCAACATCTTTTTGCAGCAAGTTGGACAGTGGAAGGGCCTTCTTACTGAAGTCCTGGATGAAGCACCTGTAAAACCCTACATGGCCAAGAAAAGAACGAACCTCTCGCACAGAAGAGGGGTAAGGCAAATTTGAAATAATTGAAATCTTGGCAGGGTCAACTTTAATGCCCTTACTCGAAATTACGTGCCCCAAAATTATGCCTTGTTCTACCATGAAATGGCATTTCTTAAAATTGAGAACAAGGTTAGATTGGATACACCTATTCAAAACTTTGTCCATACTATCTAAACATGCATCAAAGGAGGATCCATAAACAGTAAAATCATCAATAAACACCTTTATGTTGTTTTCAAGAAAATCACTAAAAATGCTAAGCATGCACCGCTGGAATGTGCCAGGGGCATTGCATAGGCCAAATGGCATCCTCCTATAAGCAAAAGTGCTAAAGGGGTGGGTGAATATGGTTTTCTCTTGATCCTCACGTGCAATATGAATTTGAAAGTAACCAGAAAAACCATCAAGAAAGCAATAGTGGGACTTACCTGCCAAGCGCTCAAGCATTTGATCAATTAAAGGAAGGGGGAAGTGGCCTTTCCTGGTTTCTTGATTTATCCTTTTATAGTCGATGCAAATTCTCCAACTGTTTTGCACCCTTATCGGAATCAGCTTTTCTTTTTCATTCTTGACTATAGTGAGGCCTGTCTTTTTAGGAATAACATGGATGGGGCTGACCCACTGACTGTCTGAAATGATGTAGATGATCCCACCTTGTAGAAGCTTGGTTACCTTCTTCTTGACAACATCTGAGATGATAGGGTTGAGTGGCCTTTGTGGCTGTCTCACTGGCTTTGCTCCATCTTCCAATAATATTTTGTGCATGCATGTTGATGGGCTAATACCAGGAATGTCAGCCAATGTCCATCCAATCGCCTTCTTGTGGTTTTTAAGAACATGCAACAACTTCTGCTCTTGTTCAACAGTGAGAGAGGTGGAAATGATGACAAACAGTTTCTCCTCCTCCTCCAAGTAGACATACTTGAGGTTGTTTGGTAGGGGTTTTAACTCTAGAGTGTTGGATGTTGGCTGAATATCATGAACCAAAGGGGAGGGAGAAATGGGTTCCACAACCTGTACCTCAGCATAATAATCAGATGCATATGTACATCCTGCAACATGGTTAATGCAATCTGATTGTATAACGTCAAAGTCAATAGGTACAACACCAGTGAGTCAAACTCAGCAGATTCAACATTATCCACATCATATTCAGAATCAGAATCATAATATGAATCACAATCAAAACCAATGCATGCAAATTCAGACAATTCAGACATAGATGCATATTTCATGCAATGCAAAGGGTGGAACTCAGAAATATGTCCATCAACAACATCATCAATAATATCAACATGAAAAATAGAGTGATCTTCATAAGGATGTTTCATGGCATCCAGAATATTAAAATGCACTACAATATCATCAAACTTCGTGGACAAAGTACTTGCATGGACATCAATTTTGGTTCGTGCAGTTTTCAAAAATGGTCTGCCTAAAATTATTGGTGCAGAACCGTGTGAAAATCCTTCTTTCATATCAAGAATGTAAAAATCAACCGGGAAAATCAATTCACCAACCCGAACAAAAACATCATCAACTAAACTTGCGGGTTGGGCAACACTTCTATTTGCCAACTGAATCACCACACCCGTAGGTTGCAGGGGTCCAAGAGAAAGAGATTTAAAAATAGACAGAGGCATTACATTTATTGAAGCACCAAGATCAAGCATTGCATTTTCAAATTTATTGTTATCTGTGATGCAAGGTACACAAAATGTACCTGGGTCCTTGCATTTCTAAGGAATCTGAGGAACAGATTTACCTATCAATGCTGACACATTTCTCCCTATGTTGATCTTCTCATTTCCCTTTAGCCTCCTCTTGTGTGTGCACAGCTCCTTCAAGAACTTTGCATATCTAGGGATCTGTTTAATGGCATCCAACAAAGGTATGTTCACCTCCACCTCCCTGAATGTTTCTAAGATCTCCCGGTCAACCTCTTCCATCTTCTTGCTTAGAATGGCTCTTGGAGGGAAAGGAAGAAGTATGGAAGGAGCAGCAATAGAGGTGAAGGCGTAGGAAACACACCAGATGTGGAAGGATCGACTTCATGAGCATCACACTTTCTCTGAAGTGTGGCTGGGTCGACTTCTTTTTCAGGTGTAGGCTAAGCAATGGGAACTTCAATGTTCTTCCCAGATCTCAATGTGATGGCACTCACATTTCTCGGATTCTCCACCGTTTGTGATGGCAACTTATCAGAATTTTGAGCATGTGCTTGATTAAGTTGCCTAGCCATCTGCCCCATTTGATTTGTCAAAGTCTGGATTAAGGCTCTAGTTTCCTGCTGGAGTTTCATCATTCTGACCAACTACTCCAATGAAGTAGAAGAAAAAGGTGCAGGTGCAGTAGTAGTTGGTGTGGGTACAGGTGGAACAAGAGCAGCTTGTGTAGGCGCAACCCTTTGTTGAGGAGGTGGCTGCACATTTTGAAACTGTTGGTTTTGCTGCTGTTGGTTGCCTTGGTTTCCCCATCTCAGATTAGGTGATTCCTCTATCCTAGATTGTATCTATTTGTTGACAAATTATGGTTTTGTTGCTGGTGTTGGGGCCTATTGTTGTTGAAAATATTAGCTGCATACGCCTGAGGAGTATCCACGGGTGTAGAAGAAGTAACAGCTTGTTCTTGCAATGCTGGGCAAGAGTCTGTGAAATGATCAACATATGTACAAAGGCCATAAACTCTTAGTCTCTGATTGGAAGCAAGTTGGTTGACCAGTGTGGTAAGAGCATCAATATTAGTCTCTAACTTCTTGGATTATTCGGATGCCCCTAGATCATGAACTCCTCTAACAACTATGGCATCACTCCTTGTGCCAAATTGCTGAGAATTAGAAGCAATGTTCTCGATTAGTTGCCTAGCTGCAGCTGGGGTCATGTTCCCAAGAGCGCCATCACTTGCGGCATCAATCATGTTTCTATCCATGTGGTGCAGGACTTCATAAAAATATTGTAGAAGGAGATGTTCAGAGATTTGATGGTGGGGGCAACTTGAACAAAGATTCTTGAACCTCTCCCAGTATTTGTAGAGGCTCTCCCCAGACTGCTGCTTAATGCCAGAAATTCCTTCCTTATGGCTGTTGACCTGGAAGCAGGGAAGAATTTGGCAAGGAACAATTTCTTCAAGTCATCCCAGCTCGTGATGGACCTGGGTGCAAGGTAGTACAACCAGTCTTTTGCATTGCCCTCTAACGAATGAGGAAAAGCCTTCGAGTATACATGGTCTTCTTGGATGTCTGTAGGCTTCATGGTGGAACACACGACATGGAACTGCTTCAAGTGTTTGCACGGGTCCTCACTTGCAAGGCCATAAAAGTTTGGCAACAAGTGTATTAATCCAATCTTTAAAACATATGGAACTTCCTCTTCAGGATATTGAATGCATAAACTGTCACAAGTGAACTCTGGTGCAGTGAGCTCACTCATTGTCCTCTCATGAGGTGGTGGAGGTTGAGCCATATTATCAATATCAGTACCAGAATAAAAATGAAAATCAGAATTATGAGGATGTTCACTATGCTAAGAATGCAAAGAATGCACAGAATGAGGAGTGTCGGGAGTATTATTCAACATTATTCACTACTCTAGAATTGACATTATTCAACATTATTCACTACTCTAGAATTGACATTATTCATGCGTCGTGACACTATTCACTCTACAACACGAACAACACACAAAATACACAAAAACACACAAAAACACTACCACAATCAACATATACCAACTCAACCACACATGAACTACACACACACCAATACACCAACACACAAACACAAACACACTGAAAATTTTACTTTGAACAAAACTATTGGTCCCCGGCAACGGTGCCAAATTTGATAGAGGTCGTACCCCACCAAATTAAAATAGTTAAATGTAGTATGTGAAAGTTGAACCAAGTTGTCTCCTAACGACCAATATTTTCGTCCAAAGCTTCAATTTCTAGATGAACACAACACTATAACATAAGGGGGTTTGGCAGATTCAGGTTCAACACAAAATTGCTAAATTCTAATAGCGAAACAGCGAAACTTAATTAAACAGAATTCAAAATGTATTGATTCCTTGATTCCATTGAAAATCCACCAATCACAGGTTACTAAATTAATTATCTTATCCAATTGACTCTTATGAAACTCGAATTAATCAACTATGCGGAAATTAACACAGCTTCATTATGCCATTAAGCATAGCACACATTCTTCTTTCAATTTCACACACGCACAGATTAAGCAATTGTGGCAGAACCCGAACTCACTAAGCATGAACAAGGGCTCTGAAATTGTAGAACACATGGACCCATGATTAAGCATCACAAATTCCCATTTCATTCAAAGTTACGAATTGAATAGGATGAAGAGAAAATAAGAATTGAAGTGCATTGCAAAACATCAATCTCATGGTTTCAATTCGATTTCTTCAAGGAATTAATACGAAAAGCTTAGCCAGACATCAAAATGGAGCACACAAGCCCTTCAAAACTGGAATCACGAAAACAGAATCAAGAACCTTAACTTATGAATTTTCCTAATTCGATTTCAACATCAAAAGACAAATTTGAAGACTTTAATTGAACTAAAAACGTTGTTGTGGTATAAAAATCGAAAGCCCTATCAATGGGTGTTGTTCCAAGTCAATAAAATCCAAAAAGTGCCAATCCCAAAGCCTTTTATGCCCCGCACCAATCCATAGGAATAGTCGTATGTCCCCTACTTAAGTGCCACCAGGCGAAAATTAGTTGGAGATTGCCTGGCGGAAACCTCCAGTCGCCAGGTGCCAAGCACTCCAATAGTCTCTAGTAGTGCAAGGATCGCTTGGAGGGGACCATTCTCACCACCTGGCGCCACTCGTTCCAGTGGCCACTCTTGGCCACTATCGTTGGGCGGAATTATCCTCACCACTAGGCCTTGCGCATTCCGAGGCTTTCCTAGTTCTTACTATCGCCTAACGACTCCTTTGTGTTGTTAGGCCCTACACCAGTAGCGTTAGTGTTATTGGTTTTTGCACTAAAGACAGGTTCCCATGAACCTATTTCCCCTACTCGCGTTCCAAACAATTCAAAGGTACTCGATGGCATCACCATATTATTCAAACATCTATTATTTATAGACAGTCATTTATTCCAATTTATATACCAATATATACATAAACCTTCCCAACTTGAACTGCACCACTCTTGAATTTATACACCAGTCAATTCTACTCCAAGACTCCAATTCTTATATGATTTTTCCCAAACCAATTATTATACCAATTAGTGTAAGTATTGAAATGGTTGAAATGCCAAAAAAGGGTGTTGAATTGGCTAGTTAAAAAATAAGGTGACTTTTAAATACCTAAAGCAATTTTCAATTGAATCAAATCAACCACCAAGTATGGATGCAAACACTTCTGAACTGGACACTTTCAATCGATTAAAAACAGAGTTAGCCGAATGATTTCATTAAATAGATATAGTACCAATAAAATTAACAAATTAAATCATAAAAATAGTCAACTGAAAAATTGAGAAAAATGCAAAAATATGAATTTTTGATTTAAGTCAGGAATAATATGAAAGATCAATCAAGACAAATTTGATTCAGATGAGTTAGATAAACATGAGCAATGCTGCAAATAATGCCAGATCACATAAGAATGTCAAAAAGATGATTCAGATCAAAAGTCTTTAAACTTTAAAGTGTAATACAAGAGAGAAGGGTTAGAGAAAAGAGCAAAGTGCAAGATTTTTACACTAGTTCACTCAAACCTGAGCTACATCTTATTAGTCAAGGCAACCTAAGCCTGACTTTGCACTATTTCAAAAGATTTACAAAGTTCACAACATTACACTTTTAAAATATGGAAGAACACCGCACAAATACTCTTGAATCACACAAGAATTAAACCAACACAACAAGACACCTCTTACAGACCTGGAAAACCACCAAGCACAACCTAAAAGCTTGAGAGAGACCACACCTTAGTGGTAGCACAACCTTGCCTACCAAAACCACCTTCTTCAAGCTTCAAACACCAAGAAAAATGCTCCAAGAATAATCCAAGATCAATCTTCAACAGCTGCACACTGTATGATCACGAAAGAGAGAGAATTCCACGGTTTCCAAAAAGTTTTCACGCTCAAAAGTGGTCGGAACAACTCTCTTTCGAAAAACACAGCTTTAATAGTCAAATTGATATGAAATTCAACAGGTTGATTTTCAAATCAATCAGTTGATTTCACTTAACTTAGTGAAATCAATTGATTACAAAATAAATCAATTGATTGAATATGCACTAGTTAAGGCTATTGTCCTTTTAATCTGTTAAAAATCCATTCAATAGATTAAAAGACATCATTTAACTTGTTGAAAAACATTTCAACGGATTCAAAGGCACAACTAAGACCCTATATGTAACATCCCGTCAGGATATTACGAATTTTAATAATTAAAATAAATAAAATAATAAAGACATCGCATTTAATAGTAATACCTCATTTCCCAAAAGCGCGGGAAATTTAATCTTTTACAAATTCCAATGATAAAGCCAAAATCCGTAATTACAAAAATGGAATAATCCAAAAACGTCTCATAAGAGTTTACAATTTATTTCCAAAATCATAAAATATATAAAAAGCTCCCCATGCAATCCCCGCTTCGTGGCTAAGTCTCACCAGCACCACCTACATCAACATCATCTGCTCATATGTACCGCGCACACGATCATCATCAAGCACAAGTAGATAGGGTGAGCTCAACAGATAAAGCATATAAAAATTGTATACACATATACATCATCTCAACATAAACAACACAACATCCAAATGAATCTCATCCTTTTAATTCATACCACCTGGCCATAACCAGGCTATTTGTGTTCTACATCTTCCAGTGATTACTTCAAGATGACTTGCTGCCATACCTATTGACCACAACTGATAGAGCACGTGCGGGAAATCATGTTACGGATCATACACCGTAACGCCAGGTGGAGTTCCCAAATACGAATCTAGTTCGCAACGTCCCAAGACTACCAAACTCGTCAGTCAACTACTGAGGAGAGCAATCTATCTGGACCCATCCGTACTGGCCACAACCAGCACACTCACACCGACAACACTCGCCAACCCGAGTCACAACTCAAGGGTTCCTCTTGTTCATCCGCCATCCCGAGCCACAACTCAAGAGAGGCTATTCTGAGCCACAACTCAAGGAATACCACGTGCTTTAACCCCTATCCCGAGCCACAACTCAAGGGATATGTTCTGAGCCACAACTTAAGGAACACCAACAATCCCACCTTTGATATAGTTATCAAATATTGTTTGGTTAATAATTTATGATATAATTAATAGTTTGGCACCAAATTTGATAACGTTGTCGTCAAGCGATCAAATTAATACTACTTATCTTTAACAACTTCAGTATTATTAAGAAAATAGTCAACAAAATAGAAAGGGTAAAGTAACCCAAAGTCGTCTCCTAACGAACACGAAATTGATTTTTAACAAGTTAGTTCATATAAAATCTATACAAAACAGTTAGTCAAATAAAATAATAAAAATATGAAAGGATTAAGATAAACAAAGAAAGAAGTATAACTAAAAATAAATAAAAACAATAGTAAAGAAAATAGATTGATTCCATTGCTTTTTCAAAATAGATTCATCATCAGTTATAAAAAGATTATTGCTTAATTAATTATTGTTGTAGATTTACAAATTAATCAATGTAAAGTCTCAATTAATTTGTTGACGTTCTCACTTTTAACCAAAGTACAGTCTCAATTAAAAGTGAGAACTTTTAGATTATCCACAGTAAATTCAACCAAAGTATAGTCTCAATCAAATTTTACTATGTCTAATCATGTCTATTCTTTTATCTCCTCACCAAATAAAAAACTTAATTAATCATAGTAAAGTCTCAATTAATTTTCGTTAGAGTAAATACCTTTAATCAAAGTAAAGTCTCAATTATTGGTAAAAACTCATTTAATCACATGAAAGTTTCTAAATAAAATCAAAGTAAAGTCTCAATTAGATTTAAAAACCCTTGGACTCATATGAACAACATGGATATAGATTTAAAATCATTACTTTTTATGTGATTCAAAGATAAAAGACATAGATGAATGAAAACCTCAACAATAATAAAAAGAATAAAGAAATTGTTTCATTCTAACCTCAGAATCCATAATGAAATTACAATGGAATCAACACAAGAAGTTTAGCACTCCATGAATGCAAAATAAAAATAGAAGAATGGAGAGAAGAAAAGAGAGAGAAAGGAAACGAAGTTAGGCACCCCTAAGGGTTCCAAAACTCTAAAGTCCCGAACTTGTTTTTACTACATCTCCCTTGGTCTCTTTATATAGGACTTGGACTGGGCTTTTCGGTTGCTAAAACCTCTCAAATATCTTTTAAAATAAAGATAAAGATAAATATTCAAAGATATTTGGAGAGATCTAAACTATTTGACAAATATAGTTTGGTTAATAATTTATGATATAATTAAATAAATAAATTATTCAAAGATATCTAATAAATTATTAACAAATAATATTTGCATTAATTTTCTCAATAAGTCATTTTTAATCCTGTAGTCCAAATTTGCAGAGACACCCAAAAATATCAATATTTGCAATTAAACCCCTCCTCGTTTGACCAGTCTTTGAACATTTGACCAGAGTTGACTCATTGACCATTTGACTATCCATTGAGAAACTAACATGTGGTAGAGTGCACTTTCTCTCTCCAGACTAGGGTTTCTCTCACACTTTGGCTGTGGAAAGGTTTCATTGGTGCATATGTGTTTGCAAGGATTAATGCCACATGTCAGCATATGGTTGGCCTGATTTGAAAGGTGGGGATTGCCACATGGCATGATCTGAGTGAGTTGGGTTTAAGTGGTAGAAGGAGTGTAAATAGACATATTAGGGGGTGTAGAATAGGTTTTTGGTGAGACCCATTTAGAAATAGGGGAGTGTATAAGTAAAAATTGGGGGTGCAGAAGTATTTTTCCATAACTTGCTAATTTCAGCATTTTAAAGGTAGTTTGTAACTTCAATCAATCTATTTTCCCACCTTGAATGAGCTTAATCTTAACCTCAGCTGCATCAATAAACGTTAAAATATCCAAGAAATAATTTATACAACTAAAAATCATTTTTTAGCACATTTTTATCGCACAAGTTTAAATAGCCTAATTATCAGAATTGTTAATTAAATCACTCCTTAAACACATAAATTCAATTAAATACCCATAATTAAACACTAAATGAAGGCAAAAATATGCACTCATCAGCTTCAACTCCTAAATCATCATGGCCGACACATGGACTCTCTTCCTGCTCAGGGCGTCTGCTACGACATTAGCTTTACTAGGATGGTATAACAGCTCAAAGTCGTAATCCTTCAGGTATTCCATCCAACGCCTCTGCCTCATATTCAGCTCCTTCTAATCAAACAAGTATTTTAAGCTTTTGTGGTCGCTAAATACTTTGAACTGTGCTCCATACAAATAATGCCTCCAAGTTTTGAGGGCAAATACTACTACAACCAACTCCAAATCGTGCGTCGAGTAATTTTTCTCATGCACCTTCAACTGTCTCGACGTATAAGCCACAAGTCGTTTATCCTGTATTAGTACACAACCCAGCCCTTGATATGAGGCATCGCAATACACCTTAAACATTTTGGCCGTGTTAGGGATAGCTAAAACTGGTGCGGTAGTCAGTCTTCTTTTCATATCCTCAAAGCAGGCCTCGCACTCATTTGTCCAAGAGAAAAACTGATCCTTTCTAGTGAGTTGTGTTAGTGGACTCACCATCTTTGAGAAACCCTCCACAAATCTTCTATAATAACATGCCAGACTCAAGAAACTCCGCACCTTTGTAACTTTCTGTGGTCTCTTCTACTTCACCACTGTTTCGATCTTAGCCAGATCCACGGCTATTCCTTGGGCTGAGATCAAATGACCTAAGAATTGCAGCTCATCCAGCCAGAACTCGCATTTCGATAACTTCCCATACAACTGATGCTCTCTGAGAATTCCCAGCACCACTCTCAGATGCTTTGCATGCTCCCCTCGACTCTCAAAATATATCAGTATGTCGTCAATAAACTAGTTTTTGTACCCGTGCAACGCACGAGACATTTTAAAATGTATTTTTCTTTTATTGTAAATATAAGATTTTAATAAATGACAAAAAAATACTAAAAATTAGAATTTTAAGATTTTAATTATATTTAATATCATTTAAATACTATTTGCTAATTTTTTTAGTAATGAGAAATATAGAACTTCTTTTATTCACTTTTGATTTTGGTATTATTTTGTTAGATTTTGATCAGTAGTCTTCATTTGACTGGTCCATATAAACTATGAATAAAAATGACGTTGGTTAAAATCTATAAAAAAACCTTATATATAACAAAAATGATGTCATTTTTTCTTTATTTTAGAAATAATTGTAACGTCCCAATTAAATAGATAAAATCAATTTAATAAAATGTCACATATATATAAATATCCAAAGAGTACGAAAATTTGAGATATGACGTACACAGTACCCCAAACATATTCATAACAAAAGGAAGAGGCTCCACATGGCCTAAAACAAGGTACAAAGTCTCGTCAAGAGCGAGAGAAACTTAAACTACTAAAACTCCAATAGCTGTGGGCCCCCAAAGCGAGCTCGATACTCGTCCAAGATTCATCAAGTTGCAGCATCTCTATTATCGTTACCACTGCCAAGGGTTCTCACATATGCTCACATCAATAAGATTGATGATCATCGCAAAGGAGAAAACCACACACAATCATACAAACAAGCATAGGGTAAGCTAGTGAAAAAAAAATCCTCATATCATACACTCAACATACAATTACATATTCAAGCATAAATAATGGGAAACCGCACATGATATACCAAACCATTCAAAACTTCAAGACTAGACTATCCGGATACCCATAATGAGGCACCACCACGAGACAGTGGAATTATGTCCTAGCAGTGAGGCATGACCACGAGGCCTTCGCAGAATTACACCCTTACATGAGGAACCACCACGTGGCCTTCGTGGAATTACGTCCTAGCCTTGAGGCACCACCACATTACCCTCGTGGAATTACGTCCTGATCTTGAGGCACCACCATGAACTCTCACCTCGAGGTTCATGGAATTAGGTCCAATATCTGAGGCACCACTGTGGACTCCCCCTAGAAGGGCCCATGGAATTATGTCCATATGATCAGGCACCACCACGAGCCCCTGTTACAAAGGTCATGGGATTACGTCCTACACAAACCTTACTCATACATTATCAACCAATCATGAAGTTCCTATGCATACCATTAACATGTCATTTAGTATAAATGACCAACCATCAATCATATCTCATGACAAGCTCATTACCAATTCATTAGTTCCCACCCATAACATACATAGTACATGCATATCCACCCCCTTTATATAATAAATCAGTGAACCAGCCAATCAAACAACCAACAACATTCATGAAACGAAGCACAGCAAGAACCCAAGCTAGGTCTCACTCAAGCTGGGAGCCCTCGCTCAGGCGAGAGGAGTGCTCTCGCTCAAGCTGCAGACTTTTGCTTAGGCGAGACTGCAATAGTGGCCCTGGAGGATTTTGCGAGCTCTCGCTTAGGCGAGGTTGTCTCGCCTGAGTGAGACAGTTCGTCGCTCGAAAACATAGCCCCTCGCTTGGGCGAGCGCTCAAGCAAAAAATTTGGCGAGTTCCTACTATTTTCGCCTAGGCGAGACGAGCTCGCTTGGGCGAGAATATTAGTTCTCTCCCACTGTTCCACGCGTGTTCAACCAGGAACTCATTCACAACAACACCCAATGCATTTTCACAATATCATAAGCAATACACTATAACCAGAACATGAAACAGAACCGAAAGCATGCAAAAAGTGAATTAAAACATGAATCCTAGCTTCCCTTACTTGGAACTAGCTAGAAAGAGGGTTCAACTCCAACAGTGGGACACAACAGTTCCAAGAACGGATGAGCGAGCTGGAACAAAAAAGTGGAACGAGTCTTAACACAAGCTCACAACGAAACCCTAGCTAGAAAAGTGAACAACGAACGGAAAAGGGATGTATGAGTCGCAGAGTACTTACACGAATCAAGAAGATGAACTTAGCTCACTGGATCGAGATTTGGGTTAAACCCTAGCAGAGCTCTAGGGAAGAAGTTAGGACTTGACGGCTGTGTTTTCTGCGGAATGAAATGAATGGATTAGACTAGGACAGACTTAGGGTCTGGTTTCCTTTTTGGGTCAGCCCTAGGCCCAACCAACTTTGGGGCAGCCCTTAAAGATTTAGGCAGAAAATAAATGGGCCTTACAATAATCATGTATGAAAAGTTATAGTGTTGTATTAAAACTTATAAAATGATCATAAAAAAATTGTTTATTTTTGGTATACAACATCTATTGTATTGATAATTGATATTAACAATTTTAGAATGTTATAATTCATTTGTAACATAACACCTGAATATGTATTAAGAAATTTTTCTTACCATATAATACTTTAATGTTATGTAATTAAAAATTTATATTAAGAATTATGATTACATGTGTAACCATTATGTAAATTAAAAAAATTAAATAAAACTATATAATTTGACTTTTTAAAAATTTATACGTTATACTTTTAGTAAAAAACTTGTATAATTTAAATTATATAAAAATGATGACTTCTTTTTTAAATATCTAAAGTTCTTAAAATAAAAATTATAAATGAGATATTTATTTTTTAGGAACCTAATATAATAAAAATTCAGTTTTTCAGAAAAGAGACAAAAATAAGATAGGAATTCTAAAATTTTTAAAAATTTATTTAATGTAAGAAAAAATATACATTTGAAGTCATAAAATAACTACTAATGTATTTTTCAAATCCTAACTTAACATAAATTTAATCTTTTGTTCAAAATTTTCCAAAATTACCTTAGGTGTTGCTTGAATATTGGACGTATCTATATTGGACCCAAACACAAAAGTTTTATCTACGCCACACAATATTAGTTAGCTTAAAATCAGAATTATTCATTTCTTTATTAATTTCCTTTGTGCTTTAATTTTGAAGTCCATATACGTGAATATATAACAAAAAAAAAATATTGAGAAAAGTTAATTTTTATAAAAAAAAATGGAATGAAACAAAATTATAACAAAAATGAATTAATACCTCATTTTCGGCATTAAATTCCTCTTCTAGTATATCTTCGGCATACCATTAAGGTTACCTCATTGTTAACAATCAAAGAAGAAATTTTTCGGAAGTAAAATTAATTAAACAAAACTACCGTTTCAGTTTCCAAAACTTTTATTAAATTTATTAAACATATATAATAACATAATAATAACATTACATCAACTAATTGACATGATTATAAAACCTACTTATCTTTATAATGCTCTTAAATTAAAAATCTTTTTGGTTAGCCATTAAAACTTTAGAAAAGTAAGAATTCGAAGGTCATTTTAAAAATTACCAAAGCTTTTTGAAGAAAGTAGCTAAATATTTGAATAAGAAAATTAAATTAAAAAAATAAAAATAAAATAATGTAATGATGTTATATAGAAAGATAAAATAAAGTAATGGTGATTTGAAGTAGTAAGTAACTATGACAACTTTACAACACTTACTGGAGAAGTCACCTAAAATTAAAAAGACAAATTAAATTAAAACTTTGAATTTGGCGACATATCAAAATTTGGCGGTGCATTGAGTTCCACAAAGCATAATTGGTCATGTTGATAATTGATGCTGACATAATTGAAGACGTGTGTTCGTAGTGCATTGAGACACTAAAACCCAAAATACTAATTGCTTTGTTGAAAGAAGAAGATGAAAAGTTAAGTGTTGGAAGACAAAAAAAAAGACTTTGATCGGTGAGAAGGTAAGTGTTGAGAGAGGAAAGTGAAAAGTTCTTTGTAGTAGTGTTGGAAAACAAAAAACTTTGTAGGAGTAGTGTTGGAAGGAGGTTAATTTTTTTTTCATTGTTGGCATGCTGAATTAATTTTTTTGGAAAGATGGAAAGTAGGTCTTTATTATTGAAGAAGGTAGTTCAAATTTTGCAAGAATTATTTTTATGGCCTTTTTTAAGAAGCAAAGTAGGTTTCTATTACCGTGGCTAGAAGGAAAATTTGGTAACATCATTGAAATTTCATTTTTTTTTATTTTGAAAGTTGGCAACATCGACTAAACTTTTACTAACATCATTGTCGCATATAGTATTTCAGATCTTACACGAAATGAGGAAGAAAAAAAAATAGAAATGCTGAAGGACAACAATACAACGAAAATGGCACATTATGTATTTGTGAATTTGTGAAAGATGAAAAAACAAATGCTAAGATGATAGATTTACAAAAAATAATAAATTTTATTATTTTAGAATGTCCATCCAATGCAGATATTTTGTAGAAAGAAAAATTTTATTGTTTATTACATTCTAGTGCTAAGACAAAGAAGTTTTAGAATGTGAAACCTTTTTCATTGGCACTTTGACAAAAAACTGTATGATTTGAGAATTTCAAAATAGGCATTAGGTCCTACAAAACCGTTGGTCTTCATAATAAATAATATCAATGTATTTTGAATATGCAAAGTTTTCTTGTTTATTGTGGATTTGCATGTTGATTTGATATGCTGCAGTGCATTGAGACAATAAAAGATGAATTCCTTCTAGTGATAACTAATGTTGTGTGAATTAATGCTTGGTGAAAATAGATTTAAAGTCCCAATTATTAATTAATTTTCATTATATTATGTTCATTAACATTGTTGGGAAATTATAATGTTCTTAAAATTCTTAAAATTTTATATTATTTTTTTTTGTTATAAAATTTAATAGTATTATTATTTGCAGTGTATAAACTATTTTTTTTTATTTAAACTGCACCTAAAGGATATATAATAAATCTTAAATTGTTTATTAAATCAAAGTAACCATTTAGCGAATAACTACGTAAGCAATATATTTAAAAGTAATATTTTTATAATCCGCTCATTAACATAAAATAAAATAAATATTAAAACGTAACTAACAATGTTTTTCAAACACATATTTTTATAATGTGGAAAAAAAATCACATTTTTCAATTATAACTTATTGTAAAGAACTTTGATGTTGATGTTAATTTTGTTACACTCAACGTTGAGAAAAATATCTATGCCTTCCTCCAAAGCATGAAGAAGGAATGAGTCAACATAACAATTAAATGTAGACTACACTTACCAAGATGTGAGGGTTAGACATGTAATTGGACTTTTCAGTTGTTAATATAAATTAAAGTTAGACTTTTGAATTACTGAATTACAAATTCAATTAATAATTTTGATAAAAAAATTAAAATAAAAATGCCTAAATGAAAATAAATAAAACATTAAAATTTGTAGTCACCAAATAATACAAAATGCTCATTTCAAATCCTAAAGAGAAAGAAGAGAAACTCAGTAATCATTTCAAGAACATGAACACTTTGCTTTAATAATTAATAACTAAGACTGTAATAGTGTTGGAAGTTGTACGATGCTTATTGAAGAAGCTAAGTCAAAATAAATAAATAAAAAACAAACAATAAACAAACTTTTTAGTTTATTAAAATATCAAAAACTGAATTTTGAATTTTGCCAAAATTAATTAAAGAAATTTGACTTAACCACTTTATAGAGAATGTTTATCAATATATAAGTCAAAGAAATTTGAAACTCAATATTTATATTTAAATAATTATATAATAAAGATTAACTAATTATATAAGAAAAATAAATCTTCAATCACCAATGACATTGATAAGTATAAATATATGTTTATTTGTTAATATTGCAATTTTTGTTATCAATAGTTGTTGTTATTATTGTTATTATTATTATTATTATCATCATGATTATTAGTATACTAAAAAATATTATTGAAAAAAATAAGTATGTCCTTTTGATATTGAAAAAAATATTTACTTCACATTACTTGTAGTGATAACTTCTAATCTCAAATGTTCCATAGGATTTTAAAAGATTGAACATACTTTTCGATATACATCTCTATTACATACATCAATACTTTGCATATATCATTATTGAATCCAGAAAAAGTGTTTACACATAATTAAATTAAATTAAGTTAAATTGAATCATGTAATATATTATTATACATTATTATTAAATATTAAATAACAAATATTAAATATTAAATAACCATACAATGAAATAAACAAATAATAAAATAATATATCACAAAATATTAATAATTATATTTCTTATATTAAAATTAAAATAGTAAAATACAACTCATAAAATAATTAAATAATAATCCTAAATATTAAAAAATTGGTGTGAGAAGATCACAAGAGAGCATTGAAGGTGTTGGAAATTATTAACTGTAACATGTCTTGGTATGTCTTGGAAGATGCAAGAGGTGTGCTGCAAGAGATCTGTTGTTATCTTTTCACACTTTAGTATGTCTTGGAAGATGCAAAAGTTACTTAAAACATACAAAAATTCAATAATCATCCAAATATTTGAACCAAGTCATAAAAAAATTATTTTATACTTTAATTTCAATTATAAACTATTTTTGTAATGCATAAGGACAAATATCAAACTACTTATTTGACCAAAAATAATTATTATAGTAAAATACGTACATTTTCTTATAAATAAACTATAATGAAATCATCTTTGGACTTTGCAGCTAATAGACTTGGTGCACTACCGTGTCCATTCATATATGTATATGTTTGCAAGAGAATTGGTAAAGAAGACGATGTAACAAGTATATAATTATAAATGTAAAATAAATCCAATATTATTAAAGAAATGAAAAATGAAGAATTAAATAATTACATTTAAACTTATTAAATATACAAAAGGTACACATACTTATAATTAATTACCTTCAATGACAATAACAACCCATATGAACAACATGAATAACATCAAGTTCACCAAAAAAATAAAAAAGAAAAAAGAACACAACAAAGAAGAAGAAGAAATACAGTTAAAACAATCAAAGAAATGAAAACAAAAGACCTAAAATGGTAGTGAAAAGATACAAAAAAATATTGTTAAAGTGTTTGAATAGAGGAAAAAAATGTCCTAAAGTACTTTGATAGAAGAAGAATCAACATCAAAGAGTTTATCCATTGTCCAAACAAACTTCATTTATCAAATAACAAAAAGTATCCAGGTCTTAAAGAAGAAGAAAATATCTCACAGAGTCAAAAAATACGTATCTTTATTGTCGTCTTCAAAGAATGAAAGCTTCAATCTTTATTGTGTTCTTCAAATTTTTCATCTATCTCCAGAAAACATTTATTCATCAGAGAAAAAAACCTAAAAAAGCATTTAAATTTTAGAGAAGAAGGAAAGATTCGCCAGATTCAACAACTTTCGTACCTTTAATGTCGTCGTGAAAGAATGAAAGCTTCAAAGATTCAACCTTTATTGTGTTCTTCAAATTTTTCATCCATCTTCAAGAAAAAATTTATTCATGAGAGAAAAAACATAAAAAAGCATTCATATTTTAGAGAAGAAGAAAATATCTGCTAGATTCAACTACTTTCGTACCTTTAATGTCGTCGTGAAAGAGAGAAAACTTCAAAGATTCAACCTTTATGGTGTTCTTCAAAATTTTCACCCATCTCTAAGAAAAAATTTATTCATCAGAGAAAAAAATATAGAAAAAAAATATTTATATTTTATAGAAGAAGAAAAGATCTACCAGATTCAATAACTTTTGTACCTTTAGTGACGTCGTGAGAGAGTGAAAGCTTCAAAGATTCAACCTTTATTGTGCTCTTCAAATTTTTCATTCATCTCCGAGAAAAAAATTATTCATTAGAGAAAAAAAAAACATAAAAAAAGAATTCACATTTTAGAGAAGAAGAAAAGATCTGTCAGATTCAAAAACTTTCGTACCTTTAATGTGTCATGAAAGAGTGAAAACTTCAAAGGTTCAACCTTTATTGTGTTCTTCAAATTTCTCATCCATCTCCGAGAAAAAAAATTATTTATCAAAGAAAAAAACATAAAAAAATATTCAGATTTTAGATCAAAGTAAATATAAGAAGAATATGAGCTATTTGCTTGAGTAAGCTGAAAAAAAAGAAATCTGGGTAAAAAAACGATATGTCGTAGTGACCCATCTTCGACTTATTTAAACTCTTCATTTGATGCCTGTAGGCAAAAGAAAAATACCATCAACGCAAAAAAAAGTTAGATATGAATAAATATAAGAAGAATATGAGTTGTTTGCTTGAAAAAGGTGAAAACACAAAGGAAAACAGAGATACAACATCTTCAGATCTGGGTAAAAAAATGATATCTTCAGATCTACTCATTTCATTCAATTGAAAAGAATGAAGAAAACAAAGATACCACAAAAATAACTACAGATCTGAAGAAGTTAGACAAAGAATCAAAAAAGAGAAGTCTGAAGATGAAGAGGTGTTGTGAGCGTATGAGAAAAATAGAGAAAACAGGAAGATAGAGAAGAAGATGAAGAGTCTATGATGTATGTGAGTGAGAAAGACGTGAGAAGAAGAGAGAGAAAGAGAGAAAGAAGTGAGAAGAAAAAAAGACGTTGATAGGAAAGAGGAGCGGAAGGTGATAAGAAAAAAGTGAGAGAAATTTTTTTATTTCTAATTTATTTTTTCAACGTTCAAAATTCTCTTTAATTGACATGTTATCATTTATTCTTTTTGTACTAAAAAAAGTTTGAATTGAATTGGGTCAGATAGATTATTTAATAGAAAAAGTTTCCTTTTATTAGTTCAGAATTGTATATAGTATTAGATAGGACAATAAACTGATCCAAGTACAGTCGAAATATCCTGTTCATGTAATCCATGAATATAGCAGGAGCATTTGTCACCCCGAACAACATCACCACATACTCATAATGCTTGTAGCGTGACTTGAAAGCCGTCTTCTGCACATCCTCCGGCTTGACCAAGATCTGATGATATCCAGACCTCAAGTCAATCTTAGAGAACATTGCGGCTCCCCTCAGTTGATCCAATAGATCATCAATCCTTGACAGTGGATACTTATTCTTTATTGTTAACTTATTCAAGTGCCGGTAATCAATACACAATTTGGAGCTGCCATCCTTTTTATTCACTAGCAATACCGGTGCTCCCCATGGTGACGCACTCGGTCTGATAAATTTCTTCTCAAGTAGGTCTTCAATCTACCTCTTTAACTCTGCCAACTCGGTGGCGCCATCCGATACGGTGCCATGGATACTGAGCCAACTCTAGGGATGAAATCCACATCCCTGCTCGGTGGCTATTTTGGTATCTCGTATGGGAATGCGTTCGCATACTCCTCCACTACTAGAATCATACTAATTTTCTCTGCTGTGCTCTTCTCTGTTTGAGCCACTATCATAAAACAGGTAGCTCCAGCTTTCAGTTCACCTATCGCCCTTTGAGCCGAGATCAACTCCAAACCAACTGCCTCTAGGAATACCACGCTGCGTTGTCCGCAATCAATAACAATGTGGTAGACCGACAGCTAGTCCATACCCAGAATTACGTCAAGACCCTTCATTGGCAAGCAGATGAGATTCACCTTGAACCTTTGGCCTGCCACCTCCATAGGACATCCCACACATATAGAAGAGGTGGATACCTCGCCAGAAGTTGGTGTCGTAACTATCAGTTCACACCCTAGCTCTCGCATCACAAGTCCGAGCCTCCTCATGCATTCATTGCACACGAATGAATGGGTGGCTCCTAAATCAAACAACACTACAACCTCATGGTTAAACAATAAACATGAAAGTTGCACCAAGTTACCTAATTGTGTAGCCTCGGTGGTCGTCAGGGCAAACACACGCCCCAGTGTTCTAGGTCGATCTCTAACTAGTTTCTTAGTTGGTTCACCTCCAACTGGTTTCTTATTAGGGCACTAGTGTGCAAAATGTCCAGTCTGATCATAAACGTAGCATTTACCAGTGCTATTGCTCCCGCCTGAGCTGCCAGAGGGTTTAGGGTTGTCCCTCCTGAGATGCTCCCAGCCATAGTTATAGCATTGTAGCTTCCTAGATGAAGACTGCGGTCTGGTATAAGGTTTCTTCTAAGATCTGGAATCTGGAGTAGTCTTCTACTGTCGGGCCACTCTGCTGGCCCCCATCTCCAACTGCTCGACCGCCTTGGCCTGCTCCACCAAGATGGGAAACTCCCAGATCTGGAGTGGTATGATGAATCGGCGCAACTCATGTTTCTTCCTGTAGAAAATTTCCAGAAAACGCAATATAATCTAGAAAATGCACAAATAGTCATCCAAGCTTATCATACAATGCACAGTTACGTAATACAACTAAATTAAGTATGAGGTATAACACCCCTAACCGCAAAAAGGATCATATTTATCATCAATCAGGGTTCGGACACACAAGCACACACTTATCAAGCCAATGCATAATCAATCAACCAATTCATGTTTCATGATAATTCCTACACATCTAGAATTATATTATCACACACCATGGTCAAACATATTCCAAAAGAAATAAAACAATTAATTTAACACACAAATGGCATCAATAGGGTTCAAAAGAAAATTTAACACACAAACTAAAACCTAAGCCCCATGAACATGCACACACAAAAGAACCTACTTTACTAACCAAGTTTCAAGAAGAGTTGGAAAGAGGAAAGAAACCCCATGTAAGGTATACAACCCCATGCATTGAAAAAACATAAACGAAACCCACAACAAGAAGACAACCTGCAGAACCCCATGCACTACACCCAAAAACGTGAATAAGATATAAGCCCTTGCATACTAGAAATGTTCCTTAATGCACACCACAACCGAGTAAGATGGAAGCTAAATGAAACAAAGGGGTTCATGTGGTCTGTAACGTAAAGAATAACTTTATGCATGTTATGGGTTTTTCTACCAAGCAAGTACGTATGCGTGACATGCTAAAATAGTGGAACCAAAACGCTACCCACCAAGAAACAAAGTGGTTCATTCATCAGCTTAAAAGAAAGTGTATAGATAAATGAGTTCGTGAGTGCACTAATGCAACATAAACAACCAAACCAAATATCAACCCCTAGGATTTCAACGTGAATGAAGGGAAAAATAATCACACATCCAAGCCATCGAAGAGTAGAAGGATATATCAAGTATATTCATTAAAACCTCATGCACCGATCAACACAAAATAAAGAAAAGAAATAAGGTAAAGCTTCCCCTACACATGCATGCTTCTCCCATTTCATTCATCAAACAAACAACAAGAAAACAAGAGAAAAAAACAAGATTCCCCTACCTCTAGTAGTAACCTTCATCTTTCGTTTCCTAATCCCAACCCTTCGTGTCTGTCTCTTGGATTCCTCATCTCACCCTTTTCTCTCCCACGCAACATGTCTCCTAAAATCCTCGTCTAGGTTTTGTAGATTTCAAAAGAAAACCCTACACCGTTTTCTTTAGTTTTTATACATGCGTTTTTAAAATATATAATATTCGGTCGTTTTTATTCTCTATCTATAATATGCCAGTAACATGTTTACAAACCATTAACCCTAACCTTTAAACTGATTTATTTCTTTATCCCTTTTTATTACCGAATGCTCTAATGAAAAGATTTGAAAAATTAAAGCACATTATGAGAGAACATGGTACTGCAGAGTGTGGGTAAAGAGAAAAATAACAAGAAACCACATGACCTAACTTTGAAAGAAGAGAGAGAAAACTATTTGAAATTTAGCGGGCCCCACAACTATTTGAAATCTATATTAAATACATCAATCTGGCCATCTAAGATTCAAACCTGCCCTTACCAATGCGAACCATACACATTAATCACTCGACTAAGTGTTCAATCATTATATTATGCACACTACAATATATATAAACACATATATGCAACATTAAATATAATATTAAAATTTAAAATAAATAAAACAATAACTTACATCATTTAAATAATTATCCCACATTTCATATGTACGTAAATAATTAAAAGAAATAAACAACACTTAACTTAAATCAACCCATTAATTATTTCATCATATATCAAAATTAAATAAAATACTTAATTTAAATAATTCCATAATCTCAAACAAGCCATCAATTTTTCTATGTGTTTCCCTTTATTTTATTTTTTTCCGAGATCTTACAAACATTCTATTGTATCCTTCTTATCAACAAGAAGGGTTTGATTTTCTACATTCTAAGCTTAAGGTGTGTCTTTAAGGCAAATGTTCAAAAGGGTATTTTTAATTCATCAATCAAGTATGGTGGTTGTTTGGCCCTAGTTGAAATAAAGTATTCAACAAAAAAAATTTCCTTGATCCTTTCTAAGCAAATCATGTTTAATAGCCATTTGAAATTTGACATAAAACTCGTGGCTCAATCACTTAGGAGTTTTCTCTCATTCTCTCATTCTTGCATTAGCCCAATTTAAGGCTAAAAATAAAGTACTTTAGCATTTTATTCTACAAAGCATAGCCTAACATTTGGCCCAAAATAAAAACTACTCTAATGCTTGACATGCCTCCTCTCATATTTTACCATCCTCTTTGGCCCATGAGAAGAGTATTTGAAGCTCATGAGGATTTTGGCCATCTTGAGAGAAACCTATTTGAATCTTTCTAAGCAAGCCTCTTGTTATTGAGCTTTTGATTGGGCTTGGGACTTGAAGTTCATGTGGGCCTAGAATTGGGCCTAGAATGGACTCATCACAACTAATCTAAAAACAGAATTAAAACAAACTAAAAGTGAAATTAAAATGCAAAAAAAAAATGAAAAGAACTCTGTTTTTGGTGGTTGATGGTGGGGGTGGCTTTTCATTGATGATCTAGATGCTTTTTCAAACTCAAAGAATTCATTTGATCCTTTTCCCTCCTCCTTCTCTTATTCTGCTTTTGCTTCCTTTGTTGCCTGCTCTATTGCCTCATCCTTATGGATGGAAGGTTGTTCACTTCCATCTTTTTGGTTTGTAATTTTGAATGATGCAATGAGGGGATCATCCTCAGTTTCCTCTGATGCACCAATGTTAATATTTGTGTCCTTCTCAATTTCTGTTTTAGCAGCTTCATTGGTGCCTTTCACATCTCCCGAACACCAACATCAGTACTAGTATTGCCGGTTGAATATGTTATTCTTTCTTAGGCACAAGATGATGCTTAGTTTCTATTTCTGTTACTGCTTCTGCATGTTGTGTTTCTGGTGTTGAATTAGGTGCTCCTTGTGTTGCACCTCCAACCCCTCCTTCTTGAAATGGAGAGCCATTTGGGCTTTGTTGGTTACTACTAGCTACTACTGCACGTATGAAATACGTGACTCAATGGACTGTAGGGATTCTTCCAACTTTTTGAATTGTTGGTTCTAATGTTGTGCTCGAGCTTTAGGTTGTGGCTTAGGCGTAGGACCTTGCATGTTGTCCAATGCATTGGTGTAGGTGGCTAGGATATATGCCTTATTAATTGCCAACCTCAGCTTCTTCCTTGGGTGAGAAGTTATCTCAACCCCCTGCATTCTACACAACTCAGTTATGAGGCTTAGAAAGGCAAGTGGCTTGTCAATTCCTCTAGATGCGAGTTCTAATAATGCAATCTTGAATATTTCTTCTGTGATCATATCAGCCAAATCTATTAGATAGCCTTGCATGATGTAGAAAATCGGATGGGCTTGAGGAATGGTGAATGTAACATCTTGTCCGGATATTACGATTTTAAAGAAAATAAAATAGAAATAATACGTCAGCATCATTTATTAAATCTCATTTCCCAAAATGAGGGAAAATTTAAAAACTTCATTACATAGTCAAATAAACTAAATCCAAATCATAAACTTGATTAAATCATAAGTATCACAAAGTGTTTACAAAATTATTCCAAATCATAAAACAATAAAACTCTGAGAAAACTCTTTATCCCACTCTAGTCCTGCTCCGGCTCTATGCCTCACCAGATCCACCTACAACATCATCTACTTCCGTGTACCGCGTACATGGTCATCGCCAAACACAAGCAGATAGGGTGAGCTAACAAAAGAAACATATATATTTATATATATATATATATATATATATAGTACAGTTATATATAATACAATCACACCAAAGGAGTTCCGTCCTTTGATTTCACATCACATGGCCACAACCATATGAACCGTGTTCTATGTCTCCTAGTGATTACTTCAAGATGATTTGCTGCCATACCTATCGGCCACAACCGATAGAGCACGTGCAAGAAACATTGCTATGGATCATACACCGTAACGCCAAGTGGAGTCCCCATATACAGACATAGTTCGCATCGTCCCAAGACTACCAAACTCGTCAGCCAACTACTGAGGAGGACAATCTATCTGGACCCATCCGTACTGGCCACAACCAGCACACTCACATCGGCAACACTCGCCAACCCGAGCCACAACTCAAGGGATATGTTCCGAGCCACAACTCAAGGAACACCAACAAGCCGACCTTTAAGATATCCTAGAAGTCTTGTAGATGATGCACATCATAGCAAGCATAACACCAATCTGCTATAGCAAAATCGCCTGGCGGGGGACACGTACCGCTAGGCGTTGCCGCTTCTAGATCGCCTGGCGGGGGACACGTACCGCTAAGCGCCAAGTGCTAAGCGCCTTAGTCTTCACTACCACTGCAACTATCGCCTGGCGGAACTTCCTCTGTCGTTAAGCGCCACGTGCCTTAGTATTTACTAAACTGCAGACTCCGCCTAGCGCACCCCACCTTATCGCCAGGCGCCACCGTGATCTAGAACCCCCTGTTTCTACGTTGTCGCTTGGCGGGTCGATCACCACCACCAAGCGCTACACCAGTACTTGCGTAGTACTGGTTTTTGTTCAGGTTCAAGCACACTTCACACTGGTTGCTCTAATTTACTTTCATTCTAGAGTACCCCTAATGAAAAACATTGTCATATATAATGTTCCATGCCTTATAGCACCTCACATGTGCATTCATCCCCCAATCATATAGACCATTCCAAGCATGCTCAAACAAAATATAAGTAGCAACTCTAAGAATTTTAAGCACATGGTCTTATGCACCAATGCAATTTAATATTGACACCCATGCCTTCACTAAACCAATTCTCCACATGCGACTAACAAGATGATAGAGACTTATCACATAACCCAATCATGCTTTATTAGAAGTTACTTGAACTAGTCAAGGGCTTATTCATGTATTTTACAAACTCCAAATCAGTAATATTGAGTAATGCATATCTCTAGCTACTGACCTCCAAATCAAATCTCCACCGTTCATATGGAAGAACTACATGTCAAAATTTCACCTAAATCAGACGGTTAACGAACCGGAAAATGCAGTTTTACAAAAACTGCGCGAACCAGAAAAATTGGTGGCGCCTAGTGCCCGAAATCAAGAGCCTGTCGCCTGGCGGTACAAACCCAGCGCCGGGCGGTTCCTGGTCTGCAAAATTACGGAAAACAACGTTTTTCGTGAATCAGAACACCATGCCTCTCTGGTATGGCGCCTGGCGGCCAAAAGGGTGCCGCCAGGCGGTTCCTGCACCTATGAACCTTACCCTCTTCACAAGAACTCTGATATTCATCAATTTCTGACTCCATAGGATACGATCCCAATTATTGGGATTATGGTTCATCCCTAACACTTCCCATTCACGAATTCATTCACATTTTCCCCTTCGATTGCTACAACTATAGAAATTCCTAATTCATCAACCCTAAGATAATATTCCTACTATTTCATCCAATTTAGCCGTTAATTAAATGACTTGCAATGATGTTTGACATCCAATCACCCCTTATCCATTAAAGTTTGCTTTCCCTCCAATTAGAGTCATCCCAAAACATCCACAACATCAAAATCGAACCAAAATTGGTTCGCGTCGCCTGGCGGTTGTTCATCACCGCCAGGCCCTTCAACCAAAACCCAGTAAACTGGGTGAACAACCAAGTGTCGCCTGGCGGTTAGGCTCACACCGCCAGGCGGTTCCACCTCTAGAACCCAAAAATAACACGAAAAAGGCATAGGCCGCTTGGCGGCTTTGAATTCCCGCCAGGCGATTCCTAGAAATTTGCTAGCTTAGAAATTCAACATAACAGGCACAAATTGATAAGTATACAGTATATTCGTCATGCAATTAAACTTAAAACAAATTGTTGTGAATCTCCCCTAACCTGGACTCCTTAGCTTAATTTACAATTGTTATGAATTCTTTCTTGATCACCAATGATCTCCCTTTTGCTTTCTCTCCCAATTCAGCTTCAAAGCTTCACTCCAAGCTCCCTACTCTCAAAATTCGTGCTCTATTTTCTGAGTGCACTCACAGCTTGCCAAAACCTTCTTCTTACCTCACTTTGGCCTTTTAAAAGGTGCCTTAAAGCTAAGTAATTACCCAAAAACGAATTTAAGGTTTAATGGTAATGTTTATTACCATTCATTGATTCTTCATTGTCCGTTTTGCAGCCACCCTTGGCTTCCAATACATCTAGGGTTTACGTTAACCCTTCACATTCAAGCCAAAACCAAAAATAGCAAAAATAAAGTTTAATTTGGGTTCTCCAAGGCTTGAACCCATAAGCATACCAATGTTAAGTCAATGCTAAACCATCATGCCAATTCATGTTTCTTACTAACTAATATAATTCAATTATTATATTATTCCAAAACATGATCAACATATATTTAAAACAAAAACAAATAAATAACACACAATTGGCATATAGAAGACTCAAACCCAAGTCCTTTCACATAATTAAAGTACTTTCAACCACTTGAGCTAGTACTTTTCCACATCATACAAGTTAGAATTTAATGCCATAAAGGCTATCACTACCCGCATTTATTAATTAATTAATTAATTTTCCCGGATCTTACAGTGAGGCTTGATACAGGAGAGTTAGGGATCACGTTGGCAAATAGGAATGTCATCCAGATTTGTGTGATTCTTCGCATGCCAGCTCTTGGGATCTTTTGAGGCTTTCTAGTCCTTCGAAGCTCAAAAGTCCTTCAAGGTACACACAAGAGGTAGTAAGTCTCTCTGGAGTAACATCCTTCATTAAGCTCTAAAATTCATCTTTTTCCTGCTCAAACGTGGCTCCACCAACTCTTAGTAGCTCCCTAATTTTATCTTTATCATATAGCACCTTCTTTCCTCTAACGAAGCATGATCTTACTTTCTCAAATTTTTTGCTAAAGTGGATAAGCATTGGCATAGAACTCTCTCACAATCAACTCGTTATAATAGTTTGCAGGTCTGATCAACTTCTCCCACCTTCTTTGCTCTATCACCTTCGTAAATTCCTTGTATTCACCTTCTTGAATTTCCACTCTCCTTTCAGCCAAGATTGATCTCTCCTCTAGTTGAGCAAACCTCATTTGTTAGGCCTTGGTAAGGAATCTGTATCTGTCATGTCTTTCTTCTCCTCATTAAGGGATTTCCTTATATGGAGGATTCATTCTAGTGGCCTGTTGTGCTCAAGCCCTTCTCCTACTGACTCACAAGTCTGTTGAGTAGAAGATGATGCATTAGTTGGGGCTTTTTTCCTTTTAGACATGGGAATGCTCTGTTAAGTTGGTGGTGGTGTTCTTTACCTCTTTTTTGGCCTCCTAAATGGTATTTTATCTGGCCTCTTCTGTTTCTCAAACTCAAGCCCCTTTTTAGGCCTCCTAACTTGCATTTTCTATGGCCTTATATCCTGTCTTTGTTTCATCTTTGCTTTTGCCCTTGGATTGTTCTTAGGTTCATGATATCTTCTTTGTGGAGCTGGTACAAGAACCTTAAGGGTTGTCCTTGTGCACGATCCATTAATAGATTCCCCAACAATTGGGGCTTCCTCCCTAGTCATTCCTTTCCCCTTGCCTGAAGCTGCAATGCTTTAGCTTTTCCTTGATGTCATTCTGCATAAGTCAAAACAAAAAATTTAATCATAATCCCTACTTGTTTCACAGCTAGGTCATTAATTTTCTATTCATCTTAATGAAATTTACAATGATTGCTCATCAATGTACATGCATGTGGATAAAAACGTGATCTTTAAAGCTTAGATGCACATGCATGACTGAAAACACAACATCTAGGGTTTGATTACTCCAAAAATCATATTTTTTCTTAAAAATGTAGTATATAACTTAAGCAAACTCCATTATCATATTGTCATTTCATTGATAATCACAAATAAAGGTTGTTTGGCAAAGGTGGTTCATGAGTTACGCTTGAGCTAACCCTAAGCATGAAAAAAATTTGATTAGGAGATGATGAACTAATTGAAAGAATTTTTGTTACTTGGATGCTTATGAATGCAATGCAAATGAGGGATTGGATTTTTCATGCAGAGCACTCGGAGAATTTAGGTGTGTGGGAGTTACGAGAGTGTGTAGAGTGAGTGAGGAGTAATGGGTTTTAAAGAGGTGATTTTTAGGTTATATATGTTTCAGTTTGAAAATTTAAACTCTGCCTCTTTAAACTTTTGCTTGCTGTGCTTGAGCACCAAAATTTGGGGCGCAAGCCTAAAACAATTAAATTCAGTTAAAGCCTTGTTTCACTACTCTGTACACTTTCTTCTCATTGTACCTCAACCAATATACCCTAAAACTATATGCATCCTAATTCTAATAATTGGAAAATAGTTATGTACACATAAACTTATACTATATGCATTCTAATCTTAAGAATTGAAAAACATTTAATCACATATAAACAACTTAGGGTGCCTCCCAAGAGTGCTTGTTTAACTTCTTATAGCTCAACACGATTTTTTTTATTTTAGTCCTTGAATTTTGTGAAAGTGGCACTTCTTTCAAAGTCTCCACCATGATAAATCTTCAATATCTACCCATTCACAATCCAGAGTGGTGCCTCTTCAAGCTCTTTTATCTCAATGGTTTTATTCACATCCTTAATTTCATCACCAAATAGGGATTTTCTCACCAATCCATTTGTTGCCTTGAAATTTGCCATATCAGCAAACCAGGGCCTCTCTTTGATTGCTAACAACTTCTCATTAGGGAACGTTTCCATGATTTCCTTTTCTTTACACATGATTTCAGCTTTGGTGAGTCTTGATATATGATCAACAACCAAATTTTCACTCCTTTTCTTGTCTTTGATCACCAAATTAAATTTTTGCAATAAAAGTATCCACCTAATCAGCCTAGGTTTGGAGTCAGTTTTTGTAAGCAAGTATTTGATTACTGCATGGTTAGTGAAAATTATGGTTGTAGAACCGATGAGATAATTTCTAAACTTTTCCAGTCCAAAAACTATAGCTAGAAGCTCCTTTTTAGTTGTTGCATAGTTGCTTTGAGCTTCATTTAGCACTTTGCTGGCATAGTTAATGACATGAAATTGATTATCCTTCCTTTGCCCAAAGATAGCTCCAACATCATAATCACTTGCATCACACATCATTTCATAGTTCATATTCCAATCTGGTGCAGTGATTATTGATGATGAGCTCAATTTGTGCTTGAGCATAGCAAAGGCTTCTTCACATTCTTCATAAAAATGGAATTTTGTATCCTTGATCAATAAGTTGCTTAGAGGCATGGGAATATTTGAAAAGTCTTTAATGAACCGCCTCGGCATGTCCTAAGAAACTTCTAATTCCTTTGATGTTGGTAGGTGAAGTTTTGCTATCAACTCCACCTTGGCTGGATCAACCTCTATGCCTTTTTCTGAGATTTTGTGATCAAGGACAATTCCTTCTTTCACCATAAAATGGCTTTTTTCCCAATTTAAGACTAAATTGGTCTCCACACATCTTCTGAATACCACATTGAGGTTTTCAAGGCAATCATCAAATGATGAACCAAAAACAGAGAAATCATCCATGAATACCTCAATGCTTTTCTCAATTAGATCTGAAAAGATGGAGAGCATGCACCTTTGAAAAGTTGTTGGAACTAATTACCCAAGTAACTTCAACGTTCAAATAAGTGATTAGTTAATTAAGATTTAATAAATAGAGTATATGCAAATTAATAAATGTCTTACCAACACTCTATATTTATAGATGTTCTAGTAGGCCTCTTCCCTTAGTGATTAACTAATAATAGTCCAATCACATTTTAACCTGGTTTAGAACGATAATCCAATAATTAACTATTAGATTTAGCACTTACCCAGAACCAATCGGTTTGTTACCATCATGGATCGGTCCACTCCGATCGGGGCCGCTTGTACATTACCAATATGAGTATTGAAGCATTCATTGCCCAATTAATCATGAATCTATTTTTTAAATCTTAAACTCTAAACTTTAAAAACAAATACCGAATCAACTAGGAACTTTTTTTTTTTCTCTAACGTTAAAGTTTAAAGTAGCCGCCTTTGATTAAAAAAAAAAAAACATAAGAAATATGCTTTGATAAAGTGCTTTACAAATACTGATTTGCTTTCGTCATTGATGAGAAAAACAAATCAAATTGATTTCAATGTTTAAAAATGAACTATCTGCTTTCGCCACTAACAAAATATCACACGGTTGATCTGCAACATTTGACTGTTTCCTCCCAACTTCCTTGGAGATCATTTCCAAGTTGCGTGGATTTTAATATTATTATTTCCTTGATTAATGAGATATTAGCTTGCATGAAGTTTTAGTTAGATTTCCTGACGTAATAGATCAATTTTTTTTCATTCATTAATTAAAAAAAAAAAGTCAGCAAATTCAATGATGCAGAGAGTTTTTTTATATTTATTTTTATTTTACACGTCCAGTTAAAAAAGTAGTTGTGCTTTGGTAGTAACCTTAAACATGTACTAGCAACTAATTTACAAAGAGCATGTTAAGGATTATGTACTATCAAAATAATTTTAGGCTTGCAAATAAAATAAAATTAAAAGTAGTTACGGTAAAAATGGTAAATTTAATTGTATCTGTTAACAAAAAAGAGAATATATATATATATATATATATATATATATATATATATATATATATATATATATATATATATACAAACATCCAACATTTAATATTTACTTCTATTTTTATCTTTCTATCGTATATCAGAATACATAAAAAATTTGTGTTTAAAACTACCAAAAACAATATAAATGGTCCTAGAACAGAGAAGAAAATGGTGGATTTGATTAACATATATGATATTCACATGCATGTACGTTCACAGATTCTTTTCCTTGAAAAGCAGTGGAAATTATTATAATTTACTATTCATTTAAGATATTAGAGTTAGATTGGTGGATAATAGGACAAAAGCGAGTTCAGTGAGAAAGGACGCATTGATGTGCGTGGAAACTGGTTCATATATACATAGTAAGGTGACCTTTCCGTGCGCCAAACAACATCTCAGTTTTCTTGACCTATGCTCACGTGAAGGGTAAGGCCATGCATTGTTCTTTCGCTGCTTCACACTCACAGAGTCGTGCAGCCAACTTCATCAATTTATTATCGTACATCTTATATGGCCTCAACTCACAAATCAGTAACTACTATAAACATGTTGCTTTTAACATAATTATTCTAGTTGATGCTAACAAAGTCCTAAAAACATTTAAGAAACCCTGTCTTTAAATATAGATCTACGATAGCATTGCTAGTATACCAACTTTGTAGTTTCAGAACGTGTGGGTTTTTCAAGTTGCAATGCAATATTTAGTTTTTTTATATATCTTCAACAAATTTAATCTTATTTTTTAAGTTCTCATAAATTTACAAAACTTAATCTATAATCGGTAACTATTTTTTAAGTTGTTCATTTTCCTAATTTATGTACAAATTTGGTATTGATATATAAAAAACCACGATATTCAGAATAAAATTTAAAAATTTATTTTTTAAGTGTAATTCAATTCTATAAAATCAAGTTGTAAAATTTATAGTTGTAAAATTATCTTCTAGTTAATATGTGATTTTCAATATATTTACTTTACATCAAGTTTTATATATATATATATATTAAACGTTAGATTATATATTAATAAATGGTTTAATAATAGATAAATAATAGACCTTATAAAATAAATTTATTAGAATAAATTTTAAAATATAACTCTTATATTAGATTAAGAATTAGACTTTAACCTTAATTTAACTTTAAATAAGATTTATATCTATTTATATATTATATATTATATATGATATGTATTTTTATAGTTAATGACCTACTTATAGCTATGTCATTTCAAACTTCTTTAAAGTTGTTCTCATTTATGAGCCAAGGTATTAAGGGAAATAAAATAGACGGTGAAACGAAGAGAGTAAATAAACATTCATAACTTTAATATATTTACACTAAGGTAGTCAAAGAATCTTGACACACCTGTCTACGTTACAGAGTGATCATGACAACTCATATACAGTTTTTCATGTTCTTGACTTACAAAGAATGAAACAAACAATACTCCAAGAACGTACATCTACAGAAGCAACAGTAGCAATACTCATATCATACACAAAGTAGTCCAGTAATCTACTTCTTGAAGCCCTAAAACACGAGCAAATCGTTCTTGATATCGTACCCCATCTTCTCCAAATTGGGCTGCACCGCGAACTGAATCATGGGTGGTGGTCCACACGTCAAAGCCAAGGAATCCCTTGAAGCTTCTGGAAGATGCTCCCTCATGATAGTTTCTGTGATGAACCCCACACTGTATTCCCACCCTTCCCTCGCGGTTTCCACAACGTACCACACCTTGAACCGCTCGCTGTGTTCCTTCGCCCATGCATCCAACTCCTCTCTCAGAAGAATATCCTCCTCTGTGCGGTTTGCATACACCACATGCATTTCTGTGAGGTCCTCTGGGTCTTTCAGAATCGCTTGCGCCACTTGGTAGATTGGTGTGATCCCGGTTCCACCAGCTAGCATGGCTAACCTCTTTGCGAATCTAGGTTTCCCATGAACCGTGAAGTTGCCTCTTCCGGTGTACTCTATGTGACCCAGAGGACCCTTCACGTCCAACATGGACCCAATGGAGAGAGACTCCAAATGCTGTGACATTAGTCCTCCGTTCGGGAACTTGGGGTGCACGCCTTTGAAGTAAACCTTGATGAGCAACTCGAAGAACCCCACTTCGTCCACGCCACTTGTTGGAGTGTAGGCTCGCATGCATAGCTTTCCATCAATGGTGGCGCACAGGAAAATGTGCTTACCCACCGGTAAACCTAGGAGTTGGTTCTCTGAAGGCAGTGCGAAACGGAAAAGCCTCACGTCGTGCGAAATGGAGGTCTTTGACACGAGTTTGCATGGGATTTTCTCACGTGGGTTGAGAGCCACACTGCGTGGTGGTAGTGGTGGTTTTGAGGCGATTTCATTGATAGGAGCCAAATGGGTGAATTCGGAATTTCCATGCACGGAGTTGTTCGGCGATGAGTCTGAGGTGTAACCTATTCATGCAGAAGTAACAAACCTATTAGGATCAGGCTAGTGCAAGGATAAAATTTTAGATTAAAAACATGCATTATATTTCAAATAAATTCACATGTATATTACCTGTAGTGATGAGTTCGCCAATTCGATAATCTTCGAGCATCTTCTTTGCTTTGTCAGAGTGGATGGCGTCAAACTCTTCGGTGCAGTCGGTGCCGGCATTGATGAGGATGCTGTCGGTGCCACCAGGGTGATCTTTGAGGAAGCGAGTGCAGTCGTAGACGTGACCGTGGACGATGATCCAAGCGGAGTCAGGGCTGCTATGTCTTTTAACTTCGGAGATGGAGAACATTTTTGAAGAAGTGTTCATGAATGGCGTAGAGACACTCTTTTTGAGGCTTGGTTTGGGTTCTTGTGATGTCTCTAAGTGCTTTTCCTTGGCCATCCAACCACCAGGTTGGTTCCCTGGTTGGGTTGGGTGTTCAAACACTATGCCAATCTCACCCTTATGGGGCTTGCACACATTTGTTTTCACTCTGAACCAACAGTTGTTCATCATGCCCTACACATCATTGCATACCAAAAAAACACCTTCATCAGGTTTCATTTACTTGTTTCAATAATCAACAAGGGGTTTATCCATTGAAATCATGTCATATTTTATACTATATACGCGTTTTAACGAAGATATTAATAGAATAAATACATCATATTCTTTCGTATTCAATAATAATAATTTTTTTTTAATTTGCGTATAATAAATCCACTTTTCTTCGTTATGTTATGTTATATATATATATATATATATATATATATATATATATATATATATATATATATATATGTTCTCAATTTTATTTTAATCTCTCTTTTCATTGAAATAAGAATATCAAAACCTAGTATAAAAAAATTCTTGATAAAAATTTATGCTTAAATAAATTTTAAATCCGCAATATATAACTAATTTTCTATTCAAATATTTTTTTAAAAAAAAATGAGTATTTAATAGCATAAAAATTTGATTAAGTTCTTTAAAAAAATATTTGTATTATCTCTAATATTATGTTTTCTTAACTGACTCTTAAAATATTATAAATTTCTCGTGTTTTCAATTTAATTTGTTCTTTATCATATAAAATCATATATATTATCAATAAATAATTCAATACATATTATCTTTTTGAAAATGATTTTTTGATTACTAAATTTGGACAACTTTATCTTACAATCTCAGGTGTCATTCATTAAGTGGTTTTTCATTTCTTCATTTTTTTTCTCAACTTTCTAAAACCACTTAGAATATAACACATCATGTTGTAAGAAAAAGTTGTCAAGATTTAGTAGTCAAAATATCATTATCCATCAAATATACTTAAATTCAAATATTTAATTTATAAGATGTCTACTTTTAAAAAAGTATTAAGTACTTAAAATAAAAATAATCATGTATTTGTACTTAATAACACTTATTTAAAGAAAACTAAAATATTGTCTCAGATCAAATTTATATTATGACTCAAAATTTCTCCACTCAATAATAATAATAAAAAAAAACCTATGAAAATGACAGGTGATGACGTCCACGAAAGTGCTCATCAATTTTAATTTCCAAGTTCTGAGGAACAAAAGGTAATTTGCCAATTATTATGCAATGGTAACCACCACCTCACTTGTCCTTTTCTTTGTAACAATGAATTTATCTTACTGCTACCAATGAGTATATATCATATAAAAATGGTATTAAAATAAATAAAAGTAAGGAGAACTCATCATTGAATATCCACCATTGATTATTTAAGGTAAAAGAGAAACCAAAAAGATGTAGAGAAGTTTGACTGAGACGAATATACGTACCATAAGATTCCAAATTAGGTTTTCTGGCTGCGTGTTGAGACCTTCATCCCAAGCTCGAACTGCAATCTCTTTGGTCCCCAGCAGGTCCAACACCTCCACCTCCAAAGACCAGAAGCACCAGCACCAATACTTTCCATATTTGTTAGGTTTCTCAGGATGATCCAGTGTGCACACGTGCCACGTTTCTCCACCGTCCAGTGTTACCTCCACACGTGTCACTTTCCTCCCACCACCTGCACGTACAACAACACTCTCTCACTTTCACATCCAACCATAACACAGTTTTCATCAAGTCACTGTCTTCTACCAATTGCATCTTACAACAGCCTAACACAATTCCACTACCAATAACATGTTGCAGCAGCAACACCGATCCAAATTTCAGGTTTTATTCGGTTCACCAACTTGAAAGAGATCCCAATTATCATATTATCACACTTATAATTATTATGAAAAATATACTGTTTCACTCTATCACTACCCTTATGTTAAGGGTTTTAATGTTACTGTACTCAGGAACGTGAATGAAAAGCAGCAAAACTCACCGGAATAAGCGTAGCCTCTGACTACGTATGGCCTCTGCGTTGTCCATGAGTTGATGGGCAAAATCTCATCGTGACACGGAGTCGTTATCACTGAGTTTATATTCAACTCGTTGATTATGTACTCTGGTCTGTACCACCAACCTGCAGGATACAAAATAATGAAAGAGGAAAAGAAACAAATATGTAATTAATTTCTGTCCATAAAAAATTCCTAAGAACAAACATGTCATACGTCATACTCATGTAATCTTGGAGTAGTTCATTGTATTATTTCCTACGATTATGAGTACGGTTTTTGAAAGTACTAAAATTATTATTTTGGTCGATAAATTACAAAATTAAAGTAGCAACTGTTTGTTTTTAAAAACCAAATTAATTAGTAAATAAAATTCCCCAAATTAAAATTAGGCTGTATGTGATGTAGTTACCAAGGAGAAGGAAAAATAAAAACATAAAATGAATGAGATTTCTCACTTAAAGATAATATCAACTTGCACATTCAAACGTTTATAGAAATTCTCTGATTTAGCTTTTTCAAAAGTTTGCATATATAAATTAATTTTAATTTATAAAAAATAATTAGTTTTCGTCCTTTAGTTCCCTCTTATTAACTATTCATCAAGAACTTTGTCCAAATAAGGCTTTGAATATTACTATTGAAAAGTTGAAATTTAGAGAGAAAAACATTTTGTGCGACTCTGAATATTATTTTTCTAACAAGAAGACCAAAAGAACAAAAATATAGAAAAAAGTGAAGAAATGAAAAAAATAAAAATAAAGAAACAATAGTGTATAGATGTGCATAACTCATAAAAAGTATATATAACTTCAAAGGGGGAAAAAACAATGGATACTTTAATATTACATGGTTAGAAACTAACTATTACCCTGATCATAAACTATATTTATCTGTTCGCATATTTCGAAGTAGTATTGTTTAAATATATATTTACATTTTAAAATACATGAAAAAACAATTAACAAAAAAAGATTATGTTAAGTGAAACATGTGACCGGAAAAGAGAGAAGCTTGAGGTTAAAAAAAGTTGAAGTAAGAAGAAAGATACCTTCTTCATTGGCAAGTTCTGGATCAACATGGGAAGGGAGCACTCGGTTATCCTTGTAATGATAATGATTGTCGCACTCAAGTTCAGTAACGACAATGCGTTTGAGCCACTTCACCATTCTGCCACCGATAAACCCGGGAATAATCATGCGAACGGGGAAGCCGTGATCCGGTGCCAGAGGCTCGCCGTTTTGCATGTACGCAAGGATGATGTCGCGCGAGGGGTCCATGGCCATCTCCCTCGAGATGCTCGTTCCGTACTTGGATCCGCCGCCTCCGGGGAGATTCTCGGCGCCCTCGAAGCACACGTGAAGCGCGCCCTTCGAACGTGTAAGGATCCCACAGCGTTTCAGCACGTGGCGCAGCGGCACGCCGCGCCACACGGAGGTGGAGGTGCCGGCTGAGCCCCAGTTGAAGCCGATGGTCTTCTTGACCATGTTCTGCTCCTTGCGGCGGTTCCCGGCGCAGACGAGGGTGACGGGGAACTCGCGGTGGGGGAACTCGCGCACGAGGCGGTCCATGGTGAACCGGGTTGGACGCTTTACTAGACCGGTTATTTCAACGGTCCAGTCTTCCCACTTGGCCTTGGGAACTGGACCGTGGTTGCGGACGTAGTGGAGCGGGACTGGGGTGATGAAGCCGTGGTGCATGAGACGCGGCAAAGGGGATTCCGCGTTGAAGGGGTGCTTCCCTGTGAGGCGGACCATGGAGGCGTTCCGTGCGACCCACTGATCCGCCGTTCCCTCGTCTCGCGGGTCCATAACTGACGCCTCCGTTTCCGCGTTCACTTTTCGTATGTACTCTTTCAGGTACGAAGCGTCGTCGTTTTCATCCTCGTCGCTGCTGGAGGAGTCCAGATCGAAATCCAACGGCAGAGGGGGCTTCAGATCCTGCCCGCAACTGCGAACGACGCCGTTCATATGAGTGCCGAATTGAAGGTTGTGAACGGAAGCCGCCATTGTGAGAAAGGAAGAAAATTATGAGTTTATATTGTTTTTCTTTTGTCTTGGTTTCGTGTAACTCTCTAGTGGGAGAGAAAAGAAAACTGGGGTTCTAAGCTTGTGGATTGGGGTATTTATAGAGTGGAAGAGCCATGAGAGAGACGACTCTTCCCGACTTCGTAGCTCTTTCTTCACAAAAAGTATGTTTTTTTAACTGAGGTACTTAAATGAAGAAGTATTAAGGTTTGGAAATAAAAAATGCATGAAAAGAGATAACTATGTCTCCAGGGTGTGAAGTTTTATGAATTTATAAATTGTTTGAGAATATCTTTTAACTCCAAAATACACATAATCCTTTTATATAACAACAATGATAGTTTCACAATGTTTTTTTTTACCTGACAAATTATCTATTTATGTAAAACAAAAAAATACTACTTTTGTTGTTTTATTTTGATTAAAAAATAAAAAATTTATTTATTTCAATTTTGTCAATTTATCAAAAAATAATTTTCTTTTATATAATAATTAGTTTGATTATATTTAAGTGTTATAATTATGTATAGTTACAAATAAAAAAATATGAAAAAATAAATGATTAATCAATTTTATTATAACATATATTAAAATATTTAATTATAAATATATTTGTGAATAGTAAAATATATAATAATAATAATAATAATTAAATTGGTGCACACTAATAAATTTATATAATTGTTTTTTGTAATGTTAAAATAAATGGTTATATTGATATGTCAATGGACGCCAATTTGACCATGAGCTGACCTAAAAATAAGTGAGCCCAACCCGGCTTATTTAATGGTGAGTCAGAAATTTAGTAACCCGGCTTAACCCACTACGGGTTGGTGGGTTAAGTGGATTGGTTCACCAACTCACATAAAAAAATATTTATTTATTTATTTTTAAGTTTTCAAATATTTAAATAATTTTTTAAGATGACATTCATAATAAAATCAAGAATAGAGCTGCAAAACGGGTAACCCGACCCGATCCGGCTCGACCCACACGGGTTGATGATTTAGTGAGCCAACCCAACCCGGCTCACTTTTTAGCCAGCCAAAAAATTCGAACCCGGCCCGACCCACAACGGGGTTGGCGGGTTAAACGGGTTGGCTCACGGGTTCACTTAATTAAAAAAAATACAACTTTTTTATTTTATTTTAAGTCAAAACTAAATTATAATTCTAACTAAAATCTAAATAAACTTTAATACAATCCAAATACAAACCAAAATAAAAAAATACAAATTATTTATGTGTTGGTTAAAAAAAACCTAACATGATCCAAATGTAAAGCCCAACTTAATAAAAAAACACTTGTGTAACCCTTTTATCTACGGGTTGGCTCACCAACCCGACTCACAACAGGTTCAACCCGGATGAGCCGGGTTCTAAAAGAGCCGGGTCAAAAATCAACCCGTATTGAAATTTGTAAAAAAATTTCAACCCAACCCGACCCGAACCCGTGGTGAGCCGGGTTGGCTCGTGGGTTCCAACCCATTTTGATAGCTCTAATCAAGAACCAATGTCTTCATCATGTTCACCACCAATATATGATGAATTGTTTCCAAGAAAGTATCAATATAGTCCAAGAAAACATGATTAATATTACACACTTTCTGTCATGCTATTCAACAAAATATAAATGAAAAAACTACACATTTTTGTCATTCTAGTTTAGAAAAATTCGTTTATAATACAGTTGCTTGAGTACTTTACTATAACGATTTTGGTTAAGGATTAAAGTATCAACGCATATAACTTGACAATCAAATTAATTAAACATTCAAATTATTCAAATATTATTGAGTAACATTATGCCATTTAAAAATATGAAATTGTGAACCTATATAATTAGGAGTAGTAAATAATTATACAAAAAAAACTGTAAAAAATTGTTGGTGGATTAAGTGGGTCAACCCACCTTCAATTCGACTTGAACCCGTTTAACCTATGGGTTAAGTGAGTCAGGTTGAGTTCAAACCCGTGGTGAGCTAAGTTAGCTCACAAGTTGGAACCCATTTTGACATCTCTATTATATATGATGAATATTTATTGTAATTAAAAATTATGTTTTTGCTGTAATATTCTATTTAATAATATAATACTACTAACCAAAACATTATATAATTGATGAACACAAAAAAGAAAAGCAAAGCATATGATGACTTCTTTACAGTCATCTCAAAAGATATACTGAAATAGTGTATATACAAATCAAAGGAAGCTATAAAGAAGATACAATAAATACAAGATTTTTCAAAAAGCTATTACAAATCTAATTAAGAGATTCCAAATTGAGAATTAGAAAACTAATCCTCTCATTCTTGAACTATCAACACATGCTTCCTTAACTGCTCACTCCATTTAAGATGATCATTGCAAAAGAAGAAAACAAACACATAACATGACCAACTGAACACGAAAAGGGTAACCTAATTTGGAAAAAGAAACACCATATACATTAATTTTATCATAACTTTCGCAAGCATACCAATTCAAAGGAGATATCACACTGCATATCATGCATCAAAAGACACTTTTAAACTCAATTACATGAATAACATGCATTTACATTGGATCCCCATATATTTTGCACTTATGGTGGTCTCTACTACTTTGCAGAGCCATTGCCAATGGGTTTCACCCTACCTCACACAAGATAGGTCATCCCCCCTGTGATAAGGGTCATGGAACCACCCTTAGACTAGGACATTTTGCTACTCTCACCACATAACACATTCTCTTCTACATTAGTATGAATGGTTATTAGACTGTCAAGACCAAATTCACTTGAGAATCCTTACATCAATGCATACACTAAAGACATACACAACAATTAGGATTTCCTTCCCCAAAAATTCCTACATCAACATCAAGATAACTTTGCTTCACCCTACTTGATCAATATCACACATATAATTAAATATACAAACCATACTTTGCCATTCATGTATATTCCTATCAAATTACATCTAATAAAAGTCAAGGCAAAAGATAAAAGTTGTGTAATTATTGCCTAACACCGAAAACCTCCGCGTAAGTAAATGTCAACAAAGATGCCCTTGGAAGAATCTTGCCAATTTCAAACTAAACAACACCCAACCCCAGCTTGAACACCTAACGAACCCAAGGTGCACCCAGTGAGAGCACTATTGAAGCTTCAGGGTTTAATTCGAATTTTTGTCCCCAACAGTCCTTGGTGGTGCCTACGAGCAGCAAGTTAGTGAGCTCTCTGACTTTGGATTCACCGAGGAGAAATTTTTCCCAACAACCAAACTAGAGACTCACTATCTAAGTGGCGCATAGTGGTACTAGTGGCGCCCAATGGTATCAATGGCGCTTGACAGTATACCAATACTCTAAACTTCCCCCTTTGAGCTTGAATTAATTTGACACTTTATTTAATCACAACTTTAGGTTCCTAACTCAGGGAGTGTCAAATTAACTAAATTCAAGATCTCATAAGAACATTTCAAACAACAATCAAGCCCAAGATTTTCATGCTTCTCACAACTTCAAAGATGAACCAAAATAAGATAACATATTCACCTATATTTATGTGATCAAATTCACAACTCAATTCCCATGATAGATTATATAGTCCAATTTCAACCATTCACAACAATGAAACATGTTAATTGATCACACAATTTCAAAACTCTTAGTCATAGGAAGTAATTCAACCAATTCAAACATGATAAGACTGCTCTAGGTGATCTAAACACGAAAATTATCTAACTCCATAGGACGCTTTATCTACATATAGAAACACTACAAGAATGATCAACTCATTGTTATGATCATTGATCAACAGAGAATCATATTGAGGATTAAGAGGACACATGCAAACAAAAATAGAGTGCATGTAAGAAGATAACAAATTGGACAAATGAAAGAGCAAAAAATTAACTTACTCAAATGAAGAAATTGATTTAATGGATAGGAAGAACTCACCGTGAGATGATCGCTCCTACAATCTTAGATCTTGAAATAGATGAACCAAGGGTGAGAACAAGAAAAAAGAAGACAAAGAACTCTAGAAAAGTGGTTTTTAGAAAGATAATGTGTTTTTAAAATAATGAAACTCGTTTATAAACTTTATATTTATAACATTTAATATTAAACTAATTGAGTGTCACTATTTTAAAATACCATCAATTAAAAAATGCTCCTTTTCGGGATTGGATAAAAATCTGCTCACAACTCCCACTGCATGTGCTATATCAGGTATGGTGCAAACCATAGCATACATCAAGCTCCCTACTACAGATGCATATGGCACTTTAGACATGTGATTTTCTTCTTCCTCTGTCTGAGAAGATTGCCTTTTTGAGAACTTTAAGTGAGTTCCCAAAGGTGTATTCCTGGTTTTAGCATTTCCAACATTGAACCT